>Ga0256405_10004804_pt1 | contig 24595 bp, 19 predicted proteins | sample RumenRJG_02DNA_FD_189096 | JGI IMG/M metagenome (GOLD analysis project Ga0256405, IMG submission 189096) | Bovine rumen microbial communities from Lethbridge, Alberta, Canada - RJG_02 | ecosystem: Host-associated > Mammals > Digestive system > Stomach > Rumen | place: Canada: Alberta... | reverse complement strand
GTATTGCCGATGGAGATCCGGATGATCGCATAGGAAGCGAACACCAGCAGGACATCGTGGATCAGCGCAAGGACCGCGGCAGATGCGAATCTGACATCCGAGAAACGGAACCAGATGTAAACCAGCATGCAGACAACCGCGATGATAACCGCGATCACGGCATCTCTGCGCATCTCATTCGAGATCGTGGAACTGATGGTCTCATAGTTGATGGAAAGTGCATCATTTCCTTCATTGTCCTTGTAGGTCGCAATCTTGAATTCCTGATCCAGCGCATCTGTCAGCTGCTGTCTTTCCTCAACACTGAGCTGACGGGTCTTGAAGATGATCTCATTTCCTCCGGAGACCTTCTGGGACTGAATCTCCGCGCTTCCGATCACATCCGAGATCACAGGCTTGATCTTGCTGTCAATGTCCTCAATCGTATAGCTGTCCTCAAAGGTTACATCCGTTGCAGTACCACCGCGAAACTCCATGGAGAGATTCAGCGCGCCGCTGCCGTTCGCATGGTTGATCACGCAGAATACAGGACCGGATACCATGCAGATGATCGCAATGAGGAAAAGAACCTTTCTCTTCGATACAATGTGCAGTCTGTTGAACTTCAGTGCCTTTCCGAAGTACTTCTCATCCTGCATGCCCAGCGCGTAGCAGGCATTCACAAGGAGTCTGGAGATGACCAGGGCTGTAAACATGGACAGCACGATACCAAGTGCCAGAGACTGTGCGAAGCCCTTGACTGATCCGGTCGCCATCAGGTTCAGGACGAAGCAGGCAATCAGGGTGGTAACATTTCCGTCGATGATCGCGGAAAGTGCTTTTTTGAAACCGATATCGATGGCGGATCTGACAGACTTTCCGCTGGCAATCTCCTCGCGGATACGGGCATAGATAATGACGTTCGCGTCAACCGCCATACCGATTGACAGGATAACACCGGCAATTCCGGGGAGCGTCAGTGTCATGTCGAACGCGTTGATCGCAACCAGATCCAGCGCAGCATACAGAATCAGCGCGAAGCCGGCGATAATGCCGGGGACCTTATACGCGATGATCATGATCAGGATAACAATCGCAAGACCAATGATTCCGCCTCTCAGGGAAGTGCTCAGTGCCTTCTGGCCAAGCTGTGCACCCACCACATTGGAGCGGATCTCTTCCAGCTCCAGGGACAGAGAACCGATACGGATAAAAGAAGCAAGCTCCTGTGCGGACTCGATGGTAAAGGAACCGGAGATCACACACTTCCCGTCGGTAATCGCTTCCTTGACACGCGGGGCGCTGATCGTCTCACCGTCATATACGATGGAGATGTTGCTTCCCACATTCTCGCTGGTTGCCTTTGCGAAGGCCTCTGTACCTTCCTTGTCAAACTCCAGCTGAACAACATATTCCGTGTTGTTCATGTTGTCTCTCTGAGAAGCCGCCTCCGCGGAGGTAACATGCGTTCCGTCAAGGATCGTCGTACCGTCAGCCAGCTGGAACTCAAGAGAGCCGGGCTTTCCGAGATCTTCCAGGATCTCATCCGCATTTGACACACCCGGGATCTCAATATTGATCCGGTTGCTTCCTTCCTGATAAACGGAAGCCTCTGTCGAATAGCCGTCAACACGCTGCTGCAGCTTATAGACGGTGTCTGACATGTCTTCCGCGGACGGATTCGAATCAACCGCCTGATAGGTGATGGAAACACCACCCTCCAGATCGAGGCCAAGCTTGATGTTCTTCGCCGCGCCCGATCCGGTCGTACCCCAGCCGACAAATGCAGTGTAGATCAGGAGCACAAGTGCAATGGCAATCACCGCCAGGACGATCCCGGCATTTCTCTTTTTCATTGGTCAGTTCCTCTTTTCCTCTTTTCTTATTCAGCAAGAGCGGCCTTGATCATCAGCGCGCTCTCCACTCTCTTTCTCTCGAGCTCACACCCGATCTCATAGACGCTGTCGATGCGTCCATGGAAATTCCAGGAATTCGCCGCGCATCCGCCGCTGCAGTAATACCGTGCGAAGCAATCAGCGCACTCCTTCTTTGAATAGACATTGCAGGACTTAAACATCTTTACGATATCCTCGCGCTTCACGCCCTCGTCTACATTCCCGAGAAGAAATGCTTCATTCCCGACAAACTGATGGCACGGATACAGATCCCCCCACGGTGTCACCGCAAGATACTCCGTCCCGCTTCCGCACCCGCTGAGTCTCTTATAAACACATGGGCCGCCGGTCAGATCGATCATGAAATGGAAAAAGGTAAATCCGCGTCCTTCCTTCTGTCTCTGAATCATCTCGCGGGCCAGAATATCATACTGTTCTTTGATAACCGGAAGGTCCTCCGGACGAATCGCGTACGGCGCATCAGCAGGCGCAACCACCGGTTCAATGGAAATCTGGTCAAACCCAAGATCCGCGAAATGCAGAACATCCTTCGCAAAGTCCAGATTATAATGCGTGAAGGTTCCCCGGATATAATACTGCTTGCCAAGCTCTTTTCTCTGCCGGGCAAATTCCAGAAACTTCGGAACGATCAGGTCATAGCTGCCCTTCCCGTTCCTGGTCGGCCGCATCCTGTCATGGATCTCTTTCCTGCCATCCAGGCTCAGGACAACATTGTCCATCTCAAGGTTGCAGAAGCGCATGACCTCTTCGTCAAGGAGAACACCGTTGGTGGTAAGGGTAAACCGGAAATGCTTGTCATGCGTTTTTTCCAGTTCCCGTCCATACGCGGTCAGCTTCCGCACAACCTCAAAATTCATCAGCGGTTCTCCGCCGAAAAAATCCACTTCGAGGTTCCTGCGGCTGCCGGAATGCGCAACAAGAAAATCGAGCGCTTTCCTGCCCGTCTCATAGCTCATCAGAGCACGTCTGCCATGGTACTCTCCCTCACCCGCAAAGCAATATCTGCAGGCCAGGTTGCAGTCATGTGCCACATGGAGACAGAGCGCCTTGACAACGGTAGGATGATTCTGAAAATCCCAGACAGCATCCCTGTAAATATCGCGCGTAAACAGCTGCCCCTGCTTCTGAAGGGTGCGCACCTCTTCCAACGCCTCCTTCAGCTCCGCCTCGGGATAGCGCGATCTAAGCTGCGCACAGACAGCCTCATCCGGAAGAGAAGGATCCTCCTTCAGCCGGTCAATGACGTCCGCGACCAGCGCATCCACCACATGGACGCTCCCGCTGTCTGCATCCAATACAATATGATATCCGTTGTTTTGATACTGATGAACCAAAAGTGCCTCCTGCCAGGTATGTCATGTTCATAGAACAGGCTGCCGCAGGTGCTTTCTGCGACAGCCTGTCAATTCCCTATATCAGCTGTTTTCCACTTCAGAAAGACCTTATCTGCTCTTCTCGCAGGTCTGGTTTCCGACAGTGCAGCTGGTCTTGCACGCGGACTGGCAGGATGTCTGGCACTCACCGCATCCGCCCTTCTTCATGCTTTCCTGAAGAGATCTGGTGTTCAAAGTCTTAATATGCTTCATTGAAAGGTCTCCTTTGAAAGGTCTGTTTGATATTGTTTTTCAACTACCACGGCATTATAACATAGTGCCGTTTTCATTTCAACTCAGCTCTCCATCTCCTTCGCGCGTGCCGCGATCTCCTTCTCCTGGACATCAGCCGGCGCCTGCTCATAGCGGGCAAACTCATAAGCGAAGTCTCCGCTTCCGCCTGTCATGGAACGCAGCGTGGTAGAGTAGCCATACAGTTCACTCTGCGGAACATCCGCATCGATGATGGTATTTCCCTTGTGATCCGGATTCATGCCGAGCACACGTCCGCGCCTCTTGTTCAGGTCACCCATCACATCACCGGTGAACTTATCCGGCACTGTGACATGCAGGGAAACGATCGGCTCAAGCAGCACCGGGCTGGCTTCCATGAAGCCCTTCTTGAAGGCCATGTTCGCTGCGGTCTTGAACGCCTGCTCAGAGGAGTCGACCGGATGGTAGGATCCGTCATACAGAATTGCCTTGACGCCGACAACCGGATAGCCTGCCATCGGACCGGCTGTAACGGAATCCGCGATTCCCTTCTCAACCGCCGGGAAGTAGTTCTTCGGGACAGCGCCGCCGACAACGATCTGCTCGAATACATACGGCGTATTCAGATCGCCTGACGGTTCAAACTTCATCTTGACATGTCCGTACTGACCGTGTCCGCCGGACTGCTTCTTATACTTGGAATCGACATCGCTGTTCTTCCGGATGGTCTCACGGAACGCAACCGCCGGCTTGCTCAGCTCTGCTTCTACCTTATACTTGGACTGCAGCTTGCTGATGATGATGTCAAGGTGCTGATCGCCCATTCCATACAGAAGCGTCTGATGATTCCCCGCATCATTGACGGTCTTCATCGTAAGGTCTTCCTGTGCGATCTTTGCGAGCGCCTGCGCTACCTTATCCAGATCGCCCTTGTTCTTCGCCGCATACTTCTTATAGGTATACGGTGTGGAAACATCAAACTTCTCAAAGAGAATCGGAGAGGCCTTTGTGGAGATCGTGTCTCCGGTCGATGCGTCAAGCTTTGCGATCGCACCGATGTCTCCCGCGCGAAGCTCCGGAACCTCCTGCGGCTTATTTCCGCAGAATACATACAGCTTACCGGAACGGAACTCATCCTGGCTCTCGGTATCATAGAGCATATCATCCGGCTTCAGGACACCGGAAGCAACCTTGATCAGAGAGTATTTACCGATAAACGGGTCAACAATCGTCTTCCAGATAAAGGCACTCTTCGCGCCGTCCGGATTGTAATTCGCCTCATACGGCTTATCGTTCTTCACATCCTTGCCGGTGATGGTGCGGTCTGCAGGGCTCGGGAAATACCGGACCACATCATCCAGAAGAATATTGATTCCCTGAAGATTGGTGGAGGATCCGATCGTAACCGGGCACATGTCGCACTGGCAGACATTCTGCTTCAGCGCACTGAGGACCTCCTCCTGGGTAAACTCCTCGCCGCCGAAATACTTGTCCATGAACTCTTCACTGGTCTCCGCGACAGTCTCAAGCATCGCGTCGCGGCGCGCAGCGACATCGTCCTTCATATCGGCAGGCTCTTCGATCTCTGACTTCTTTTCCTTGTCGACATACTTGAAGGCCTTCTGGGAAACAACATCCACATAACCGACAAACTTCTCATTCTCACGGATCGGCAGATACAAAGGAGCGATCTTCGTTCCGTACAGCTCGGTCAGGGCGTCCACAACATTGACTGCGGAAGCGTTCTCGACATCCATGCCGGAGATGTAGAAGATTCTCGGAAGCTGATACTTTTCGCAAAGATCCCACGCCTTCTGGGTACCGACTTCCACGCCGCTCTTTCCATTGATGACGATGATGGCAGCATCCGCTGCTGCAGCCGCTTCCTCGGCCTCACCGACAAAATCAAAGTATCCCGGAGCGTCCAGAATATTAATCTTGACATCGCCGCGGATCACCGGGGCAACTGAGGTGCTGATTGAGAACTTTCTGTTCTGCTCCTCTTTATCATAATCACTGAGGGTATTCCCGTCGGCGACGTTTCCCAGCCTGGTCGTGATGCCGGACAGATAGGCCATCGCCTCAAGAAGGCTTGTCTTACCCGCTCCGCCGTGGCCAAGCAGCACAACATTACGGATCTTGTCAGTGTTGTAAACTTTCATCAGTATCATCCTCCATTCACGTAATTCGGACAAATGCCCATATGCGAATATTTTACATAAACAGTGTGTTGATTGCAAGACTTTTGTGACTTTTAGACGATGTGCTCTTGCACTTTCAACGTCCTTGTGGCATACTCTATGACGAATTGCACTTTAACAGGTGAAATGATTAAAGCAGCTACAGCACCCTGCGGGAGGATGGTATGACATACGGTTTTATCGGCCTTGGTCTGATCGGAGGATCTTTGGCAAAGAATCTGAAAAAAAATGAGTCTGCTTGCACGATTATGGCCTACACGCCTTCCGGTACAACCGCCGAAAATGCAAAAAAGCGCGGTCTGATCGACATCATCTGTCACAGCTGCCGGGATGCGCATTTTTCCGAATGTGATCTGATCTTCCTCTGCGCTCCAGCAGAAGAAAACATCAAGGTTCTTGCGGATCTGAAGAATGTGATCCGGAAGGATTGCCTCCTGACAGATGTCGGATCTGTGAAGGCTCCGATTCATAGAGCTGTCATCAATGCCGGACTGGCAGGGCAGTTCATCGGCGGACACCCCATGACAGGATCGGAGAAATCCGGCCTTGACAATGCGACCGATCACTTGTTTGAAAACGCCTACTACATCATTACGCCGACGGAGGAAGTCTCCCGGGAACGTGTCCGGCAATTCTGGGACTTTACCCTGTCCCTGAAAGCGCTTCCTCTGATTCTTGACGCGCAGGAACATGATTATATCACCGCGGCAATCAGTCACCTTCCCCATGTGATCGCAGCTTCCCTCGTGAACACCGTGCACGATCTGGACAGCAGCAAGGAATACATGCGGCATATTGCGGCAGGCGGTTTCCGCGACATCACGAGAATTGCTTCCTCCTCCCCCGCCATGTGGGAGTCGATCTGCGTGGAGAACAGTCAGAATATCACCAGGGTGATGGATGCCTTCCTGGAGCGGATGATCGAGGCAAGAGACCGCATCAGCAATCAGGACGGCGGTTTTGTCAGTCATATGTTCGAAAGGAGCCGCAATTACAGGGATTCCTTCAGTTTCTCTTCCCCTGGCCCGGTCAAGCGTTCCTTCCGGATCTACTGCGATGTCATCGATGAAAGCGGCGCCATCGCAACGGTTGCGACCATCCTGGCCGTCAATGCCATCTCCATCAAGAACATTTCCATTGTCCATAACCGGATGTATGAGCAGGGAGCGCTTGCGATCGAATTCTATGAAGAGGCGCCCATGCGCAAAGCGGTGGAGCTTCTGCGGCATCACCGGTATACCGTGGAAGAGAATGATTGAGGAGGAACGGTTATGAACAGAAGGATTCAAAGCACTTCGCACCTGAGAGGAGAGATCTCCGTTCCCGGAGATAAGTCCATTTCCCACAGAGCCATCATGCTCGGAGCGATTGCCGACGGAGACACGAGAATATCCAACTTTCTGGACAGCGCAGACTGTCTTTCGACAATCTCCTGCTTTGAAGCCATGGGAATCTCATTCGAGCAGGATCGGAAACAGAACACGGTCATTGTGCATGGCAGGGGCATGCACGGACTTACGGCGCCTTCGGATGTTCTGGATACCGGGAATTCCGGTACAACAACACGTCTGATCTCCGGTATCCTTGCAGGGCAGGAATTCGGATCACTTCTCGACGGAGATGCTTCGATCCGGAAAAGGCCGATGAAGCGGATTATGGATCCGCTGCACAAGATGGGGGCAAAGATCCGCTCGGTCAGAGGCAATGATTGCGCCCCCCTGGAGATCTCTCCTTCTGTTCTTCACGCGGTTGATTATGTCTCTCCTGTGGCAAGCGCACAGGTAAAATCGTGTATCCTGCTCGCAGGTCTTTATGCCGACGGGTGCACAACCGTAACAGAGACGGCTTTGTCCCGTGATCACACAGAACGGATGCTGCGCGGTTTCGGCGCAGAAGTCACCTCGCAGAAAACGCTAAGCGGATGGCAGGCCGGCGTGACGCCGTGCAGCCGTCTGAATGCCTGCGATATTACGGTACCCGGGGATATCTCTTCCGCGGCTTACATGATCGCGGCAGCCTTGATTGTTCCCGGAAGCGAGGTTCTGATCCGGAATGTAGGAATCAACCCCACACGCTGCGGGATTCTCACTGCAGTGAGGCAGATGGGCGGACATGTGGAAATTCTGAACGAAAGATATGCGGGTACAGAGCCAGTCGCTGATCTTCTCGTGCGCGCTTCTTCTCTGCACGGCGTCTGCATAGAGGGAGAACAGATCCCGACGCTGATCGACGAGATTCCGATTCTGGCTGTTCTTGCTGCCTGCGCCGATGGCACGACAATCATTCGCGATGCCAAAGAGCTGAGGGTCAAGGAATCTGACCGCATTGAGACAACCTCAAAAGCACTTCGCGCTATGGGCGTCTGGGTTACGCCTACAGACGACGGCATGGTGATCGAAGGCGGAGCGCCCCTTCACGGCGCCGTCATCGAGAGCAGAAAAGACCACCGGATCGCAATGAGCATGGCAGTCTGCGCCCTTGCGGCCAGCGGTCCGACAACAATAAAAGATGCCGACTGTGTCGGCATCTCCTATCCGTCTTTCTATTCTGATCTGATGCAGCTTTCCCTCTAAGGAGCCATTACGCGGACTGATAAGGTCCCTGCTTCACATCCTTCATGGAGAAGGAAAGTCTGCCCATCTTATCCTTTCCAAGGCATACAACCGTGACACGGTCTCCCAGGGTCAGGACATCTTCCACACGGTTGATTCTGTGCTTCGCGATCTTGGAAATGTGAACCATTCCCTCCTTGCCCGGAGCAAACTCGATAAATGCACCGAATTCCTTGATCGAGACAACGGTACCGGAAAGAATCTGGCCTTCCTCGAAATCTGTTGTGATAATCCGGATCATATCAATCGCAGCGTGGATCGCATCCAGATCCGTACCGCAGACATTGACGCTGCCGTCCTCATCGATATCGATCTTCGCGCCTGTGCGGGCAACGATCTCGTTGATGGTCTTTCCTCTCTGTCCGACGACATCACCGATCTTTGCCGGATCGATCTGGATCTGGACAATCTTCGGCGCGTACGGAGACAGTTCCTCACGCGGCTTTGCAATGCAGGGCGTCATAACCTCATTCAGGATATACTCTCTTGCCTGCTTTGTGCGGGCAATTGCCTCCTCCACGATCGGACGGGTCAGGCCATGGATCTTAATATCCATCTGGATCGCAGTGATTCCGTCATGCGTTCCGGCAACCTTGAAGTCCATATCGCCGAAGAAATCCTCAAGTCCCTGAATATCGGTCAGAACCAGATACTCGTCATCCGTATCTCCGGTGACCAGACCGCAGGAAATGCCCGCGACCGGCTTCTTGATCGGCACGCCTGCCGCCATCAGAGACATCGTGGAGGCGCAGATGGACGCCTGGGAGGTGGAACCGTTGGATTCGAAGGTCTCGGAGACCAGACGAATCGCGTACGGGAATTCTTCCTTGGACGGAATCATCGGACGAAGTGCTCTCTCCGCCAGTGCGCCATGACCGATCTCACGGCGTCCCGGTCCTCTGGACGGCTTGGTCTCTCCAACCGAATAGGACGGGAAGTTATACTGATGGATATACCGTTTCTCGGTGACATTATCGTCCAGGCCCTCGACTCTCTGTACTTCAGACAGAGGCGCAAGTGTCGTCACCGTGCAGATCTGTGTCTGTCCGCGGGTAAACATGGCACTTCCATGGACTCTCGGAATCAGATCAATCTCTGCTGCCAGCGGGCGGATCTCGTCAATCTTTCTGCCGTCCGGTCTCTTGTGATCCTTCAGGATCATCTTGCGGACTGTCTTCTTCTCATACTGGTACATCGCATCCGGAAGAACCGCAAGCCAGTCCTCCTTGTCCGCCCATGCTTCTTCTACACGTTCGGTCAGAATACGGATGTTCTCCTCTCTTTGCTGCTTGACATCCGTGAAGACAGCCTTTTCCATCTCCTCGCCGGGCACAAGCTCCTTCAGCGCGGCGAAAACCTCTTCCGGAACAGCCGCTGACTCATACGCATGCTTCGGCTTGCCGACCTCGGCAACGATCTTGTTGATGAAATCGATAATGGTCAGATTGATCTCGTGGCACTTGTAGATCGCCTCGATCATCTTCTCTTCCTTTACTTCCTTCGCTCCGGCTTCAATCATGATGACCTTGGTGGAGGTGGAAGCAACGGTAAGCTGAAGATCGCCCTCATCCCACTGCTTCTGGGACGGATTTACGATGAATTCCCCGTCGATCAGTCCCATCTGCGTCATCGCGCAGGGGCCGTCAAACGGAATATCGGATACACAGGTGGCAATCGCGGAACCAAGCATGGCAACCAGCTCAGGTCTGCAATCCGGGTCGACGCTCATGACAAGATTGTTCAGCGTAACGTCATTGCGGTAATCCTTCGGGAACAGCGGACGCATCGGACGGTCAATGACACGGCAGGTAAGAACCGCATTCTCGCTTGCCTTTCCTTCTCTTTTGTTGAATCCGCCCGGCATCTTGCCGACCGCGTAATACTTCTCCTCAAACTCAACGGACAGCGGGAAGAAATCAATCCCGTCACGCGGCTTCTCCGAAGCAGTCGCGGTGCTCAGAACCGTTGTGTCGCCATAGTGCATGAAAGCCGCACCGTTCGCCTGTGCCGCGACTCTTCCGATATCGACACTCAGCGTACGGCCGCCGATCTCCATGGAAAATGTTTTTCCTTTCTGCATGATTCTCCTTTTTACTCCTTTCGATGTGTGTCAGAAATAGGATCCTTTTCCCAGACACAGCCCATCTCCGAATCAACTGGAAAACCCACCTGGCCGCGTGCCAGATCAGCTTTACAGTTGCCTCGACAGATGTGCTGGTCCATTTTTGTTTCCTTCACAGCCAAAGCACCCGGCCCAGCAGTGGTCCGGGTGCTTATACTGCAAATTACTTACGAAGTCCGAGCTTAGCGATCAGAGCACGATATCCCTCGATATCATTCTTCTTGAGGTAATCCAGAAGTCCTCTTCTCTTACCGACCATCTTCAGAAGTCCTCTTCTGGAATGATGATCCTTCGGGTTCTCCTTCAGGTGCTCGGTGAGCTCTCTGATTCTCTCAGTCAGAACTGCGACCTGAACCTCCGGTGAACCGGTATCGCCGGGCTGTCTTCCATACTCTTCGATAATTGCTGTCTTCTTCTCTTTTGTAATCATGATTTGTTAACCTCCTGTTTGTAAAAACCGCCTGTCACGAAGAAGAGGCCGGAGAGTCCGTCTCCTGAGTGAAGGCTGTGAAACGATACCACCGAACTATAACATTATCAGCATACAGAGTCAACCCCGCGCAGCTTCTGCATCCTTTCCGATCTGCTCTTTCAGTGCTTCAAGGCTTGCAAACTTCTTCTCCGGGCGGATAAAACGCGTAAGCGCATGGCTGATCCGCTCTCCGTAGAGATCGGAATCAAAGTCAAAAAGCGTTGTCTCTGCCCTTCTTTCTCTTCCTCCCACAGTCGGCCGTATTCCAACATTCGTGAGTCCTTTTCTGACGATCTTTCCGGGAAGCATCGTAACGGAAGCATAGACGCCGTCCGGCGGAAGAATCTTTCCTTCCTCCGGAAGAATGTTCACGGTCGGGAATCCGATCCCGGTGCCGATATGACGCCCGTGCCGGACGATTCCCGTAATCGGATACGGTCTTCCCAGAAGCTTCGCTGCAAGCTCCATATCAGCCTTACGAAGTGCCTCGCGCACCCGTGTGGAGCTGACATCCGCACCGTCAAACCGTTCTTTCTCCAGAATCCTCGTCTGACAGCCGGCAGCTGCCCCCAGCTCTGCGAGCCCTTCGGCATTTCCCTCGCGGTGATGCCCGAAGGCGAAGTCAGGTCCGACAGCGGCATACACGGCATGCAGGGCGCCGAAAAGAACCGTCCGGGCAAATTCCGGTGCGCGCATCTTCATCAGGGATTCCGAAAAGGGACATTCCAGGAGGACATCGACCCCCATGGATTCCAGATACTCTGCCCTCTCTTCATGGCTGAGAATTGCCCCGTCCTTCATCTCGATCGCAAACACGATGCTGGTCAGTCCGGAAGCACCCGCCCGGGAGACAATATCCCGGATCAGTTTTTGATGCCCGATATGGATTCCGTCAAACTTCCCCAAAGTAACCGCACTTCCTGCCTCACCGCGGGAAAGCTCAGACGCTCTGTATTCTTCTATGGAATGAAATATCTTCAAGTTCAATTGCTCCGGAAATTCAGATTCTTTTCACAGAAGCATCCGGTATGGGCGGTAGAGGTTCCTCTGACTGTCAAACCGGTATACTGCGACAAAGGTTCCATCCATCGTACACAGACGGATCCGTTCGCTGTCCTGCCCGGAAGGAATCGCCAGTTCCTCCGGCGTCAGCGCATTTCCATTGAGGAGCTTCTTCTGTACCAAAGCAGAAGGTGCAGCCACCCTCGCACAGTCAGAAAAAAGATTCTCACAGGGTGTCACAAATTCCTGAACCCTGTTTTCTGAGGCCAGCGCTTCGATCCGGCCAAGAGGAATGGCATGCTCGATCGAAAACCCGCCCGCACTGACACGCTCAAGCGCCTGCATCGTACCGCCGCATCCAAGCTTCTGTCCGATGTCGTGGCAGAGCGTGCGGATATAGGTTCCCTTGGAACAGGTCACCAGAATCGTCACCTCGGGAAGATCGATGGACGTAATCCGGAGATTGGTTATGACAACCGGTACCTTGCTGCGGGCAATCTCTTTTCCCTCCCGGGCAAGCTCATACAGCCGTTTCCCGTTCACCTGCTTTGCGGAATACATCGGCGGAAGCTGGTCATAGCCCCCTTCGAACGACAGAACGGCATCTTCGATCTGCGCCTCACCGGGAAGCTCCTGATCCGATCTGGACAGTACCGTGCCGGTCATGTCCTGCGTATCCGTCACAACGCCCAGAAGAAGCACCGCACGGTAGGTTTTCTCATGATCCATGACAAGAGAAGACAGTCGCGTTGCAGAGCCCAAAAGGATCGGGAGAACGCCTGTCGCCTCAGGATCCAGGGTCCCGGCATGTCCGATCTTTTTCTGATGAAGAATTCCGCGAAGCTTCGCGACGACATCGTTGCTGGTGAAGCCTCGCTCCTTATAGACATTCAGGATTCCGTTCAGCATGATTCCTTCCGCCTGCCTTCCGCCTGCGGCAGCTGCTTCTCAACCTGGCTGACGAGGCTGTCTATCACATCGGAAAGACTTCCTTCCATGTTGCAGCCGGCAGCCCTCACATGGCCGCCTCCGGAAAAGTGCAGACCGATCCGGGCAACATCCACATGGCCGTTCGAGCGCATGCTTACCTTATATTCGTTCGGACTGATCTCGTAAAGGAACAGTGCCACTTCCACCCCTCTGGTCACGCGCAGCTGCTGGACAATCCCATCCAGGTCCTTTGTCCCGAGGTGATAGAATTCCAGATCCGCCTGCCGCACGACACTGTAGATCAGCCTGCCGTCCATCATCAGGACACTATCCATCAATGCCTTCCCGAGGATCTGGTTCTGATGATGGCTTTTCAAAAAGAAGGTCTCATCGCAGATCGTCGGAAAATCAATCCCGGTATCCATCAGTATGCCGGCTACCGCCATCGTTCTCGAAGAAGTGCAGCTATAGCGGAACACACCGGAATCATGCACAATGCCCATGTACAAAGGCTCGGCGATCTGCTTCGTAATCCGGTCCTGGCCGATCAGAAGCGCGATCAGCTCGGATGTGGAACTGGCGTCCGGCTGGATCTCATTGATCATGCCAAACCCCGAATTCGAGATATGATGATCGATCACAACCTGTTTTTTCGCAGCCTGAAAATACCCCAGGGACTGTCCGAGCCTCATAAGATCCGAGCAGTCCAGCGCAAAGAACACATCGTGCGCTTCCTCCTTCGGATAATCATGAATGATCTCCTCAGAGCAGCTGACAAACCGGAAGGATTCCGGATAATTGTCCTCCAGATAGACACGCGCGCGGATACGCGGATAGTAGGTCTTCAGAAACAGATAAAGCCCCATGCAGCTTCCGTAAGCATCTCCGTCCGGCTTGACATGACCGCAGATCCCCGCAGTGCTGACTCCGTCCAGAATAGAATCCAGACCAATCAATCCGTGTCTCCCCCTTCCAGCAAACCGGCTTCCTCTTCATCCGCAACATGCCGGCTCTCATCCATCGCAATCACTTCATCAATCCTCCGGGACATGCCGACGCCATAAGCTATGGAATCGTCCGCAATAAACCGGATCTGAGGCGTGTTGCGCAGATTAACGGTCTGTGCAAGCTCTCTGCGGATATATCCTTCCGCCCTGGAAAGGCCTTCCACCGTTGTTTCCAGAGCCTCACCACTTCCGAGCACGGAAACGTAGGCCTTGCAGGTTTTCAGATCAGGAGCAACCTCCACCTTCGTGACACTGGTCATCGGATCAATTCTGGGATCCTTCAGCTCATGCATGATAATTTCCTGAAGCTGCTTGCGGACCTCTTCATTGATCCTGATATTTTTAATACTGTTTTTCCGCACCGTATCACCTCAATCTCTCAAGTCTGTCTTCTCAGCTGCGCGCCACTTCCACCATCTGATATACCTCAGCCTGATCTCCTTCCCGGATCTCACTGAAGCCGTCAAATACCAGACCGCACTCATAGCCGGCACGGACTTCCCTGACATCATCCTTAAACCGCTTGAGGGATGCGATTGCACCGTCAAAGACCTGTTTTCCGTCTCTTGTAATACGAGCCTTGGATCCTCTCTGAACCACGCCGTCCAGCACATAGGATCCGGCAATGTTGCCGACGCCGCTTGCCTTGAAGATCTGACGGATCTCAACATGGCCCGTTACCTTCTCCTCATAGATCGGCTCCAGCATGCCCTTCATGGCGTTCTCGACATCATTGATGGCGTCATAAATGACCTTATAGAGTCTGATGTCTACCCCTTCATGCTCCGCGGTAGACTTTGCCTGGGCATCCGGACGGACATTGAAGCCGATGATGATCGCATTCGACGCGCTCGCAAGAGTAACATCCGATTCATTGATGGCACCGACGGCAGAGTGAATAATCTTTACAATGACTTCGTCATTGGTAAGCTTCAGAAGACTCTGACGCAGCGCTTCCACCGATCCCTGTACATCCGCCTTGACGATCAGATTCAGATCCTTCAGCGTTCCTTCCTTGATCTGGTTAAACAGATCATCAAGAGAGGTTCTCTTGCGGGATTCTTCAATCATCTTTTCCTTGCCGACGGTAATAAAGGTAGCGGCAAAGTTCTTTGCTTCCTTCTCCGTCTCCGGTGAGGTAAAGATCTCACCGGCTCCCGGAACATCCGAGAAACCGATCACCTCGACCGGCATGGACGGTCCGGCCTCCTTGACTCTTCTGCCCTTATCGTCTGTCATGGCACGGACTTTACCGAAGCACGAGCCTGCGTCGATGGGATCTCCCACGTGCAGGGTACCCTTCTGGATCAGCAAAGAAGCCACCGGGCCGCGGCCCTTGTCAAGCTTCGCCTCAATTACCAGGCCTCTGGCGCGCCGGTTCGGATTCGACTTCAGTTCCATGACGTCTGCGGTAAGCAGAATCATCTCCAGAAGGTCATCGATGCCCTCGTGAGACTTCGCGGATACCGGAACCATCGTCGTGCTTCCGCCCCAGTCTTCGGCGATCAGCTCATACTCCGTCAGCTCCTGCTTGACGCGGTCGATGTTGGCACTCGGCTTATCAATCTTGTTGATTGCGACAATGATCTCAATTCCCGCAGCCTTCGCGTGGTTGATTGCTTCCACGGTCTGCGGCATGACGCCGTCATCCGCCGCGACCACCAGAACAGCGATATCCGTTGAGTTCGCGCCTCTCATACGCATGGCAGTAAATGCTTCATGGCCCGGCGTATCCAGGAAGGTGATGGTTCTGTCATTATAGTGAATGACAGAAGCACCGATGTGCTGCGTAATTCCGCCGGATTCCCGGTCCGTGACATGGGTATCGCGGATCGCATCCAGCAGAGAAGTTTTACCGTGGTCGACATGTCCCATGACACAGACAACCGGCGGCCTGGAGACCATATCATCCTCGTTCTCGTCTTCTTCCTTCAGAAGATCAGCGATCAGGTCCTTCTTCTCCTCATGCTCGCACAGGATCTCATATTCCACAGCGATCTCTTCCGCCTCCTCATACGTGAGGTCGGAATTCATCGTCACCATCTTTCCATCCATAAAGAGCTTCTTGATGATCGCCGACGCCTGAACCTTCATCTTGTCGGCCAGCTCTTTCAGGGTAACATGATCCGGAAGAACGATGGTCTTGATCTTCTCTTCCACTTTCACAGGCTCTGCCTTGACAGCCTGCTTATTCGGATCCTTGCGGCGGCGTCCGGTCTGGACACGGTCATTCGCATCAAACCGATTGTACTTTTCGTTACGATCCTTACCGTCTCTTCTTCCGCCTGCATTCTTTCCGCGGCCGGAAGCATTCTCGCGGTTCTGATCAAAACGCCCCTTGGCAGAAGCATTTCTTCCCTGCGTGCCCCTCCCGGAACCGGCACCCGGCTTCGCGGAAACCGGTGCTGCTCCTTTCTGGGCGAAGCTTCCCGGCTGCGGTCTGCTCTGCGTCTGTGCGCCTCTGGAACGGTCCTGCTGATAGGGACGTCTTCCCTCCTGCGGCCTTCCTTCGGTACGCTGCGGATTCCGCTCCTGAGAAGAAGGCCGTCTTGTGCTCTGCCCTGCTGCAGGCGATGCTGCCTTCCGGACACCGGCACCCTTCGGAGCGCTCTGCTGCACCTGGCCTGCACCTTCTCTTCTCGCTCCCGCTGCAGGCTGTGCGGAGAATGTTCCTTTTGCAGAAGCTGCCGGCGGAGCGGGTATGTTCACAGGAGTCTGGGCGCTCTTCTGAGGAGAAGCCATGACAGACGGATTCGGTGCCGCAGCCGGGGTCTGTCCCGCAGCCGGCGCAGCCTCCCTGGTCTGCCGTTCCACCCTCCTGGGCGCATTGGGCTGTCCATCCTGCATCCGGACCAGTCTTCCATTCGGATCAATCGGGCGGCCGGAAGCATCCACCGGGCGTCTTCTGACCGGTCCGCGGGCAGAATGGGTCACCGGGGCACTGCTTCGCTGCTGCGCCTGTTTCGTCGGCATTCTGGAGATCACTCCGCTGCGTGCGTTTTCACGGCGGAAGACAGCAACGAACTTCTTTTTCTTCGGCGCAGCTTCCTCGCCTTCAGGTGCCTTCGCAGTGTTTTCCTTTGCAGGATTCTCCTTCACTGTGCCTTCCTTTCGTGCGGAAAGCTTTTCCCGCACCTTTGCTGCAGCGCTTTCATCGATTCCGCTGGCTGGCTTGACATCCGTAATTCCCATTCCTTCCAGAATGGCGATCACGTCGCCGGAAGACTTTCCCAGCTCCTTCGCAAGTTCATGTACTCTGATCTTTCCCAAATCAACTACCTCCGCGTACTGTACGCTTCCAACGCTTTCAGGATTGCTTTCGCAAATCCGTCATCCATCACTGCCAGGCTGGATCTCTCTGACCTGCCGATGCCATGTCCCAGCGCATCCTTTCCGGACAGCTCCAGGATATTCACCCGGTAAAACGTACACATATTCTGAAACTTCTTTTTCGTATTCTCTGAGGCATCCGCAGCAAGGATTACAAGCGCTGCCCTTTGCTCCTTCACAGCTTTTTCCGTCTGAAACTCGCCGGATGCAAGCTTTCCGGAACGCTGCGCAAGGCCGAGCAGGTTCAGGACCTTTTTTTCCTCATTCATTGCAATGCCTCTGTCTTCTCTCTGAGCAGCGTATAAACATCCTGTCCGACACTGCATTTTAATGTGCGCTCAAGGCCGTGTCTTTTGATCGCCGTCTCCAGACAGGAAACGGAGAAACACAGATATGCCCCTCTGCCGTTTCGCTTCCTCGTCTCATCAACCAGAACCTTTCCGTCCTGGCTGCGGATAATCCGGATCATGTCCCGGCGGTCCTTCATGGCGCCGCAGCCGGCACATCTGCGGATCACTGCTTTTCCTGCATGCGTCACGTTCCTTATCCTCATGTACAGGACAGGTTGCTTGTCCTGAAACAAAACTGTCCTGATTTACTCCTCATTCTGCTCGTTCTGCGGAGCATACGGTTCTTCATAGTAAGCCTCGCCGTCATCGGTGTAGGTACCTTCCTCGTCATAGGGCTGATCCGGATCATAGCCGTCTTCATAGTACCCTTCCTCGTACGGAGCTCCTTCCTCGTACGGGGCACCTTCCTCGTCATAGCCCTGTCCGTAGTATTCTTCCTGGAACTCATCGAGCTCACCGGATTCGATCGCCTGTGTCTCGGACTTAATATCAATCTTGAATCCGGTCAGTCTGGCGGTCAGTCTGGCATTCTGGCCTTCGCGGCCGATGGCAAGAGACAGCTGGTAATCCGGAACGACCACCTTTGCTTCCTTGTCTTCCTCATCGACGAGCACCGTGACAACCTTTGCCGGACTCAGCGCATTCTCGATAAAGTACGCCGGGTTCTCATTCCACTCGACGATATCGATCTTTTCACCGTTGAGCTCATCCACAACCATCGCGACGCGGTTTCCGTTCTGTCCGACACAGGCGCCAACCGCATCGACGTTCTCGGATCTTGAGCAGACAGCCATCTTTGAGCGGGAGCCTGCTTCACGCGCGATTGCCATGATGTCAACCGTACCGTCCGCAACCTCCGCGACCTCCTGCTCGAACAGGCATCTGACAAGATTCGGATGCTTGCGGGAGACAAGAATGCGGGGGCCTTTCGGCGTATTGTCTACATGAAGCACATAGACCTTGATCCGCTGGTTGGGATAATAATTTTCCCCGCGGATCATTTCGCTCTCATTCAGAATGCCATCAACTCTTCCGAGATTGATTGCAACATTGCGCCCGATAAATCTCTGAACGACACCTGTGACAACCTTGTTCTCTTTATCATAATAATCTGCAAACAGACTCTTTCTCTCCGCCTCACGGATCTGTTGAAGGATCACGTTCTTCGCGTTCTGGACAGCGATTCGGCCGAAAGCCCTCGAGTTGATGTCAACATTCACGGTATCTCCAAGCTCATAGTTGCTGTCGATCATCTTTGCGTCCGCAAGACTGATCTGCGTCATGCTGTCTTCTACATTCTCGACCACTTCCTTGGCCAGAAAGATCCCAAAAGACTTCTTCTCCTGATCCATGGAAACGACGATGTTCGTCAGATCCTGGCGGTTAAAGTTATTCCTGCAAGCCTGCTCCAGCGATTTTGCGATCGCCTCCAGAAGCACCTCACTCTTGATGTTTTTTTCTTTCTCAAGGATTACGAGAGCGTCAAACAGTTCGTCGTTCATTTTCTTTTCTTCTTCCTCCTGCGGTTCCTTTCTGTGTTACCAATCAAAGGCTTCTCTGACCAGAGCCAGTTCTTTCTTCTGAAATTCAAGTTCCCGGCCATCCGGCATAAGGATCGTTACGCAATCCTTCGTCCAGGCTTTCAGAACACCCCTCAGTTCTTTTTCATGTTCAAAGCTTTTATACAGCCTCAGTTCAATCTCTTTTCCCTCGTTTCGGATATAATCCTTCTCTTTTTTCAGCGGCCTTCCGAGACCCGGAGAAGAGACTTCAAGAACATAGGCTTCTTTGATAAAGTCTTCCTGATCCAGCAAAGCCTCCAGGGCCCGGCTGACGACTTCACAGTCATCAATGCTGATCCCACCCGGCTTGTCGATGTAGGACCGAAGATACCAGGTACTTCCCTCTTTTACGAATTCGACATCAACCAACTCGAAGCCGTGCTGCGCAAGGATCGGCGCAAGGAGTTCCTCTGTTCTTTTTTCGTATTCGCTTCGATTCATGAATCCCCCTCTGTACGACAGAAGAACGGGCTGCTCGCCCGTTCTTCCAGTCAACAGTTCTTTTCTTACGATGGCATATTAGCACCTGCAAACCGGAATTGCAAGAGAAAAATTCCATTTTCCGGCATCTGCATACAAAATTGGTTACATTGAGTCAAAATTGCATAAGTGCATGCTTCACTTACGGATCTTTGTCCCCTTAGCGCCGCGCGAAGCAATGCGCAGCCGGTTCAGGGCAACACTTCTTCCGTTCACTTCCGCCTCTGTGGGGGCTCCGTCCTCCAGGTAATGGACCTGCACAACTTCGTCGTCCTTAGCGAGGCGGATGCCGATCACACCCCGGGCATTCTTTTTCTGCAGTGGAATGTCCTCCTCCTGAATCCGAAGCGCCATGCATGTCTTCGTGATCATCACACATCCGGCCTGGAAATGCGCGGGATGCACGCTGATCAGGCGGTCATCTTCTTCCAGCTTTGTCGCCGCGACCGTAAGCTTGGCGACATCAAACTCGCTCCCCTCCACCATCTTGATGAATCCGTGCGCAGTCAGGAATATCAGATGCTGCGCCTTGATCTCTTCGAGATTCATGAGCGAGAGCAAGGACTCGGATGCGGAGTCATAATTGCACAGGTTGTCAATCGGCGTTCCTTTATCACGGAATTTTCCGTGCGGAATCTTCTCCACCTTCAGAATATGTGCCTTTCCGATGTCCGTAAAGATGCACAGACGGGAATCGCTCATGCAGTGGATGACGAACCGGTTTTCTTCCTCTGCCGCATCCTTGTTTTTCTCATAGACTGCTTCGTCCACTGTGCGGGCATACCCGAAACGATCCATCAGAAGGACACACGGATAAGCCTCCGCCTTCCGCTCCTCGAGTACAATCTCTTCCTCTTCGCAGATCATCGTTCTGCGCTCGTTCGCGTAGTTTTTCCGGAATTCCTCCAGCTGCCGGACAATGACATCCGCCATGGAGCTGTAATTGTTCAGAATATCCGTGTAGCGTTCGATCTTTTTCTTCGTTTCCTCATACTCTGCCATCAGAGCATCGATCTCAAGTCCGATCAGCTTATACAGACGCATCTCCAGGATTGCGTTTGCCTGGGCCTCGGTAAAGCGAAGCTTCGCGGCGTCTGCCTTCGACTTCTTTGTCTTGAAGCGGATTCCATCCGTGTTGCCCGTCACCAGGCAGTTTCTCGCCATGCTGCGGTCTTTGGATCCCCGGAGAATCTCAATGATCAGATCGATCACGTCAACCGCCCGGATCAGGCCTTCCTGAATCTCCTTTTTCGCCAGCTCACCATCCAGCAGGTTCCGGTACTTCTTCGTCGCGATCTCAAACTGAAACTCAATGTGCGCCTCAAGTATATCGTGAAGGGAAAGGGTTTCCGGCTTCCCGTTGGAGACCGCGAGCATATTGACGCTGAAGGTATCCTCCAGCCGCGTTTTTTTGTAGAGCAGCTTCTTGATGTACTCCTCGTCCGCGCCTTTTCTCAGCTCCAGAACAATCCGGATGCCTTCCTTGGAGGATTGGTTGGAGATATCCGCGATATCGCTGCCAAGCTTGCTGTCCGCAAGCGATGCCACATCGTTCAGGAACTTTCCGATTCCCGCCCCGATCATGGGATAGGGGATCTGAGTGATAACGATCCTTTTGCGTTCCGAACGGGGAACCTTCTCTACCTCAACCTTGCCGCGGATGCGGATTCTTCCTGTCCCGGTCGAATAGATCTGTTCCAGGTCCGAGGCATTGACCACGATGCCGCCTGTCGGAAAGTCCGGGCCCTTCACGTATTTCATCAGATCCTGGTTGGTCAGGGAGCTGTCACGGATCAGTGCGATCAGTGCGTCAATCACCTCGCCGAGGTTATGCGGGGGAATCGCGGTCGTCATGCCGACTGCGATGCCTTCAGATCCGTTGACCAGAAGATTCGGGATGCGGGCTGGGAGAACAGACGGCTCCTTCTCGGTTTCATCGAAGTTCGGGACAAATTCCACGACTTCCTTATCGAGATCACTGAGAAATGCCTCCTGCGTCAGCTTTGTGAGCCTCGCCTCGGTATAGCGCATGGCCGCGGCTCCGTCTCCTTCGATCGACCCGAAGTTGCCGTGTCCGTCTACCAAAGGCTGGCCCATCTTGAAGTCCTGCGCCATCACGACAAGCGCTCCGTAGATGGAGCTGTCCCCGTGCGGATGGTATTTACCCATGGTATCCCCGACGATTCTTGCACTCTTCCGGTAGGGCTTGTCCCACCGGATGCCCAGCTCATACATGTCATACAGGCATCTTCTCTGGACCGGCTTCAGTCCGTCACGCACGTCAGGCAGGGCTCTTGATACGATAACACTCATCGCATAGTCGATATACGACTTCTGCATGATTTCAGAGTATTCGGTTTGTATGAATTCATTTGACATTGTTCTGCAATCCTATCGATGTGATTCCTCAGATGTCAAGCGCAGCATCCTGCGCATGTTCATAGATGAAATCCTTGCGCGGGGGGACATCAGAGCCCATCAGCAGAGCTGTGATATCGCTGGCCGTGCGGCCGTCCTCGATCTCGACCCTCCGCATGGTGCGGGTTTCCGGGTTCAGAGTAGTCTCCCAGAGCTGATCCGGGTCCATCTCTCCCAGGCCTTTGTAGCGCTGCAGCGTGAAAGGTCCTTTGTGCTTTTTGCGGTATTTTGCCAGAGCATCATCATCATACAGATACTCCTCCGCCCCCCGGGACGGAATCGCTTTGTACAGCGGCGGCATCGCGATGTAAACATGTCCCTCGTAGATCAGATCGGGCATAAACCGGTAAAATAAAGTCAGAAGCAGTGTACAGATATGTGCTCCGTCCACGTCCGCATCCGCCATAATGATAATCTTGTCATAGCGCAGCTTCGTGATGTCAAAATCAAATCCGTACCCTTCGGAGAATCCGCAGCCAAAGGAGTTGATCATGGTCTTGATCTCGGCGTTTGCAAGAATCTTGTCGATCGAGGCTTTCTCCACGTTGAGGATCTTGCCGCGGATCGGCAGAATCGCCTGAAAGTTGCGGTCCCTGGCCGTCTTGGCAGAGCCTCCCGCGGAGTCTCCCTCTACAATAAAGATCTCACACTTTTTCGGATCCCTGCTCTCGCAGTTTGCGAGCTTCCCGTTTGAGTCAAAGGAATACTTCTGTCTGGTGAGCAGGTTGGTCTTGGCCTTCTCCTCTGTCTTGCGGATCTTTGCAGCCTTCTCCGCGCACCCGAGCACCTCCTTCAGCGCCTTCAGGTTCTTGTCGAAATACCGGGTGATCTCATCTCCCGTCACCTTGGCAACGGCTTTCGAGGCATCGGCGTTGTCCAGCTTCGTCTTGGTCTGTCCCTCGAAAGAGGGCTGCGGATGACGGATCGAGATCACGGCAGTCATGCCGTTTCTGATATCCGCACCGGTAAAGTTGGCATCCTTCTCTTTCAGGATTCCCAGCTCTCTCGCATAGGTATTCATCACTGTCGTAAAGGCAGTCTTGAAACCGGTCAGATGCGTGCCGCCCTCCGCGTTGAAGATATTGTTGCAGAACCCCATGACATTTTCATGGAACTCATTGACATACTGAACCGCGATCTCAACCAGGATCTGATCGCTTTCCCCTTTGATGTAGATCGGCTCGCAGACCGGCTCCTTACTCTTATTCAGATCCTTGATGAATCCGAGAATCCCGTCCGGCTCATGGAAGGTGACCTCCTGATCCCTGCCGTCCCTCAGATCCCGGAACACAATGGTCAGGTCAGGGTTCAGGTAGGCAGTTTCATGCAGACGGTTCTGAATGTCTCCCGACGAAAACCGCGTCGTCTGTGTAAAGATACTTTCATCCGGCAGAAATGAAATCGTGGTTCCGGTTTCCCTTGTTTTCCCGATGACCGGAAGAAGGCCATTCTCCAGCTTCAGATCCGGCTTGCCCTTCTTATACCGGTCGTGATAGATCTTTCCCTCCAGTCTGACCTGGACATCCATCCATGCGGAAAGCGCATTTACCACAGAGGAGCCGACGCCGTGCAGTCCTCCGGAGGTGCGGTAAGCCCCCTCGTCAAACTTGCCGCCGGCGTGCAGCGTCGTAAAGACAACCCGCTCCGCGGATACGCCCTGTTTGTGCATACCGACCGGAATGCCTCTGCCATTATCGGAAACGGTCGCGCTTCCGTCCTCATTCAGTGTGACTGTGATCTGAGAGCAGTACCCCGCAAGATGTTCATCCACGGAGTTATCGACGATCTCATAGACCAGATGATTGAGTCCCTTTCGGGAGGTGCTCCCGATGTACATGCCGGGTCTCTTTCTGACGGCCTCGAGTCCCTCGAGGACCGTAATCGAGTCGGCGTTATAAGCTTTCTTCGGTGCCATTTACATTTCCTTTTCCACGATGTCGCTGCTGCTCTTATAGATGGAATACTCCGGGACCACGCCCCTGACACTGCTGAGCGGATAGATATTGGTCCAGCGGCCGATCACCGTACCCGGATTCAGAACACTGTTACAGCCGACTTCGACATGATCGCCGAGCATGGCGCCGAACTTGCGCAGCCCGGTCTCATAGCGCTTGTCGCCGTATTTTACCACAACGTTTTTGCGGTCCGCCTTGACATTTGAGGTGATCGCGCCGGCGCCCATATGCGCCTTCACGCCGAGGATGGAGTCACCGACATAATTGTAATGCGGTACCTCACAGTCTCTGAACAGGACGACATTCTTCAGCTCGGTGGAATTGCCCACTGTCGCGCCTTCGCCGACGATCGCGTTTCCGCGGACAAATGCGCACTGGCGCAGAGTTGCATTCTCACAGATGATGCAGGGTCCGGTGATGGATGCGGAAGGAGCGATCGTCGCACTCTTCGCGATCCAGATGTTCTCGCCCTTGCATTCATAGATCTCCGGATCCAGGGTTGGTCCGAGCTTTTTGATAAAATCTCCGATCAGCGGAAGCGCCTCCCACGGGTATTTCAGTCCTTCAAAAAGAGCCCCGGCTATGGTTCCCGACATATCATACAGATTCTCAATCAGACACTGTTCCATCATGTTACCTCCTTCTCCATACAATATTCCTGTAATGATTGATT
>Ga0256405_10004803_pt1 | contig 24595 bp, 13 predicted proteins | sample RumenRJG_02DNA_FD_189096 | JGI IMG/M metagenome (GOLD analysis project Ga0256405, IMG submission 189096) | Bovine rumen microbial communities from Lethbridge, Alberta, Canada - RJG_02 | ecosystem: Host-associated > Mammals > Digestive system > Stomach > Rumen | place: Canada: Alberta... | reverse complement strand
GTTCCCACATCCGGCTTCCTTCAGATCCCACCTCGCGATGGGCACCCTTGCCTTCGGCTGTATCCTTCCCGCTACCGGGCGGATTCGGGACTTTCACCCGTTAGAAACGTGCGCCGCCAGGCGCACGGCAAAAAACAACAGGCCCCGCCGTCTGGCGGGGCCTGTCTCTCTTATTCCCAGGCGCTTATGCCTTTTCTCCGAGGAAATGCTCCTTCGCAAACTCCATATCCTGCACAAGCTCAACGGTTCCGAGATATTTTCCGGATTTATCCCGCACAGCCATGTAACGGACGAGCATTGCATGTCCGCCCTTCTCCATCCAGACCGGGACAACGTCGCGGCGATTGTTTCTGAAATCATCGATGATCTGCCGCACCATCGGCTCGATCTTCGGCGGATGGCAGGAGAAGACCTCGCGGCCAAGGGCCATAGCCGGGCGCTTGAAGACCTTAGGACCTTCATTTTCGTTGAAGTAGCGGTTGATATTGTCGGCGTCGACGAAGGTGATCTCCATCGGAATCGTATTTAGAAGCGCCGTAAGCTGCTCAAGCGTGAGAGCTCCACCCGGCATAACGATATCGCCCTCCGGACCTGCCGGCGCAGCCGCTGCCGCACGCTCCGCATCCTCCCAGGTCTCCTGCGCCACTCCGAAGCAGACCGCATAATCCTTGGAATCCTGATAAATGCCGTGCCACTCGTCATCCGTGAAGTTGACGGCGCAGATCGGGAACAGGATATTCTGCTCCTTATAAATCATCTCCTCTGCGCGGGTAAGCACGGCGTCAACCTGCTTCTTCCACTCCTCGTTGTGCTCATTTTCCTTCGCAAGCCTGCCGATTTCATCGCGGATTTCATCGTCCACCGTCCACATGACATCCGAGGGACCGGATACGCCGTATCTGACCTTGAGAACGGGATAGAGCAGATCGCCCTTCTTCGCATAGTGAATCGAGATTTCGCGGATCTCGGAAATGAGAGATGCATCACCGGTCTCTCTGTATTTCTTAATCAGCTCGGAAAGAGCATGATTCTCCTTTGTCAGCGTATACAGCGGATGGCCCGTAATCTCCTCGAGCGCAGCGGCCATAGCATTTTTATTCGCATAGTCCTTCTTCGGGAAAGCCTTCTGCTTCGCCAGCTCCTCCTGCGCCTTCTTTCTTAAGACGGAGGCCTCCACTTCCTTCTCCGCATTGGCGATCTTCTCTTCCTTCGTCGCGCCGTGGAACAGCGCGGAATGAATGTCGCAGAGCTTCTGTACCTCGGTCAGCGGCGTGCCCTCCTTCATCAGCTCCTGCTCCGCCTGCATAATCTCAGACGCCTCGACATCGCCGAACTCACGGACAAAATCAGCCCGGACATTCTCCAGCGAATCACCCTCGCCCAATCTCTTGAGGTAGGATTTCAGCTGCTCCGTGCGGGCATCGGACGCATGGTCCTCCTGCTCCGGCTTCGTTTCGGGCTTCGCGGCAGAAGCCGTCATGTCCGGCATGTCCCCGACGAGCTCAAAGCCATGGCCCATCAGAGTGGTCGCCACATCCATCATGGAAATGTGCTTCATCTTGGCGCCCTTCGGGATCGTCATGACCTTGCCGACAGAATGCAGCATAGGCGCCTTGGTAATCTCCGTAAATCCGAGCCCCGCCATAATCTGGATCAGCTCCGGGTATTCCTGTGTCAGTTCAAAAACGGTTTTATTTAAATCAAGTTTCTTTGCCATCGTGGTTAAACTCCTTTGCTTTTAGTTAGATTATACACGCGAGGCAGTCTCTTGTCTGTTGTCTATGCAACATTTATCGTTTCCGGCCCCAAAAAATCCAGAATACCGCCAATTACATCGAGATCAGCCCGAACGCATTCAGCACCGAGGAGATCAGGATGACCATGAGGAACGCGATGCACAGGTACTTAATCATAAAATAAAACGTCTTTTTGCGGTTAAACTTGGCCCCGTTCTTCGTGATTTCTCCGGAAATCTTGTCGAGACCGATCACATAGACGCAGAGCAGGCACGTAGCGCTTGCCGCGATCGGCATCATGACGGAATTGGACAGGAAATCAAAGAAATCAAGGAGCTGCATGCCGAGGATCTTGACCATAGAAAGCGGCCCGTAACCCAAGGCGGACAGCGATCCCAGGATCAGCACCAGCACGGTGACAATGGCCGCGCTCTTCCGCCGGCTTAAATGGAACTGATCTTCAAATGTAGACACCACGCTCTCTCCGAGGGCGATGGAGCTGGTCAGCGCCGCAAAAAGCACCATCACGAAGAAGGCGATCCCGGCAGGCATGGCAAATCCCATGCTGTCGAACACCTTCGGCAGAATAATAAACATCAGCGACGGGCCCGACTTCAGGATCTTCGGGTCTCCGCCGGAATAGGCAAATGTAGCCGGGATGATCATAAAGCCTGCCAGAAGGGCGATGGCCGTATCGAAGACCTCTACATTTTCCGTGGAGCTCTCGATGGAGACGTCATCCTTCATATAAGAACCGAAGGTAATGAGAATACCCATGGCGATGGACAGGGAATAGAACATCTGCCCCATGGCCGTCACCACCGTCATCCACGAGAAATTCTTCGGGTTCGGGATCAGAAGGTATTTCACGCCCGCGATCGCTCCCGGTCTGGTCACGGAATAAATCGAGATAATCACCGAGAGCACGACTAGGATCGGCATCATGACTTTTGACACCCGCTCGATTCCGTTCTGTACGCCTGCATAAATAATCAGCATAGTTATGCCGGCAAAAATGAGGAAATATATTTCTGACTGTGATCCGGAGGAAATGAAGGACGAAAAGTAATTGTCCCCTGCCATCTGGTCCGCCTGTCCCCTCACGTATCCCACAGCGTACTTCAGGACCCAGCCTCCGATGACAGAATAGTAGGGCACAATAATTAACGGAATAATCGAGTTGATCCATCCGCCGAATTTCAGGGAAAACTTATTTCCAAATGTCTCAAAGGCACCGGCCGGACTTTTTCTGGTCAGACGCCCCAGCGCCGTCTCCGCCATGATCATGGTGTAGCCGAAGGTCAGGGCAAGTACAATATAAATCAGGAGAAAAATGCCTCCGCCATATTTTGCGCAGAGATACGGGAACCTCCAGATATTCCCGAGACCGACAGCGCTTCCGGCAGCGGCCATGACAAATCCGAGCTTGCCGGAAAAGCTGCTTCTTTGTTTCTTTTCCATCTTTTACCAATCCCCTTTTTGCGAATTCTTCCTGCTTAAGTCTTCCACTCATTATATTCCTTCACCATCTTCACCACTGTTCCGGAAAGAAGCAGGAGGGCAATGAGGTTCGGGATGGCCATCATTCCATTAAAGGTGTCTGCAATCGACCAGACGAGCCCCAGGTCCATCGTGGCACCGAGCATCGCCACCAGTGAATACAGAAGCAGGAAAGGCTTCACCGCCTTCTCATTGAAGAGAAATTCGACGCAGCGCGATCCGTAGACGCCCCATCCGATGATCGTGGAAAATGCAAAGCAGACCAAAGCGACTGCGGTAAAGATCGAAATCCAGCCTCCGTACGTCGACGTGAATCCCTGAATCGTCAGTGCCGCACCGGCGTCCTGCCCGTAATGGATCGGAATTCCGCTGCAGAGAATGACAAGGGCTGTCAGCGTGCAGATCACGATCGTATCGGCGAAGACCTCAAAGATCCCGAAGAAGCCCTGCTTGACCGGTTTTCTTGTGTCGGCGCTCGCGTGGGCCATGGACCCGGTACCAAGACCGGCCTCATTTGAGAAGATACCGCGGGAGACGCCCTTCTTCATCGTGAGGAAGATGGACCCGACCACGCCTCCTGTCACAGCCGACGGATGGAAGGCTCCCTCGAAGATGGACGCAAAGACAGCCGGGACCCGGCCGATATTCATAAATACAACTCCCAGGGAGAGGACCACGTAAAACAGCGCCATAAATGGGACCAGACGCTCCGTCACCTTACCGACCCGCTTGATTCCTCCGAGAAGAATGCCGGCGACAAGAGCCGTGACAATCAATCCGACGATAAGGTTCACCAGGCTCGTATGGCCGCCCATATCGTAGTTCGACAGAGCGGAATTAATGGCCGTCGTGATCGTATTGACCTGGGTTGCATTTCCGGTTCCGAAAACCGTCAGAACGCCGAAGGCGGCGAAAATATACGCCAGCCAGATCCATCGCTTGCCCAGACCGTTCTTGATGTAATACATCGGGCCGCCGACCAGCTCGCCCTTCTTGTTCTTCTCCCGAAAGCGGACGGCCAGCGTCACCTCAGAGAACTTCGTGCACATACCGAGGACAGCAGAGATCCACATCCAGAAGACCGCCCCGGGACCTCCGATGGCGATCGCTCCGGCCACGCCGGCGATATTTCCGGTTCCGATGGTCGCGGCCAGTGCCGTACAAACCGCCTGAAAGGGAGTCAGGGCGCCGTCCTGCGCGTCCCGCTTCCGGAACATGCGGCCGAAGGTGACCTTCATGGCATAGCCGAATTTCCGGATCTGGATAAAATGAGTCCGGATGCTTAAAATGAGGCCCACCCCGAGGATCGCCGCCATGGCAGGCACGCCCCAGATAAACCCGTTGACTGCTGAATTGATTTGCTCGATCAGTCCCAAAACAAAATAACTCCATTCTTTTTTTCTCTGCAAAAACCGTAGCTGCTTCAGCGCTCCAGGACTCGGAACGCTTCGCGTTCCTCGCTGTACCGAAGCATTACAAAAGTGCATTGCAGACATGCGTTTTGATTATATCACAACAGAGGCAGGGTGTCAGGATGGTACACGTGCAGAATTGTCCCTGCATTAAAATCACCGTTATATTTCACACGCTATCAAACCTTGGTAGGCGGTAAACGATATCAGGGGCGGTGAGGGCGTTATACGAAGGAATCCGCAGAATTCTCCATTTTTGAAACTTCCTGTTTTCATTCATTGGCCAGAAACAAAAATTGCCCGGCACCTGCCGGGCAACTTTCGTTCCTGCATCTATGCTGATGCTCATCCAGCTTCCTTGGCGACCAGCCTGTGAACGTCTGCGGTCACATCGGAAACCTTGTAGCGCTTCAGGTCATTTTCAAAATTCCGCTGCGCCTCCTCAAGCCGCCCGATGAGAGCGGCATGGATGTTCCGTCCGACCGGGCACTTCGGGTTCGGATTCTCATGAAAATGAAAGAGCTCGTCCTTGCTCTTTTCTACTGCCTCATACACATCGTAAAATGAAATCTCATCGAGCGGCCTTGAGAGCGTAATGCCTCCCGGGCCGCGCTTAATATCAATCAAACCGGCCTTCTTCATATCGGACATGAGGCCGCGGATAATTACCGGATTTGCACCGATGCTGGAAGAAAGAAGATCACTTGTGACCTTCTGGTCCTTCCCGAAATATTCCACTGCCGCCAGAATGTGAATGGCGATCGTAAATTTAGTCGAAATCTGCATAACCTGCCTCCGTGCTTTTCTTGATGTCACAGTAAATGTTTTATCTTGTATTCAGACCATACCACCGGGCAGGTTTTATGTCAATATTTTTGTTACATATAAAACCTTAATAGATCTTCCACGGCTGTCATTCTATATGGACCCGAACGAGATCGCTGCCATCCGTTTTGGCACCATCATCCGCCGAATAAAAAAGAAGCTATCCAGCATAAAAAACAGGAGATATAAAAACAAAACGTTTCCATATCCCCTGCTTTTGTATGATCTGAAATTTTTTATGATCTGTGCGAAATACTCACAGCCAACCGATCAGTTTCAAAGTCACGCGCCGTACCACGCAATGCCCTCATATCTCCAGCCCTTTTTAACAAGGCCGTCGCGCTCATTTTCACTTCCTGTATAATGATGCGCGCCTGCGCCCTTGCAGTTCGGATTGTAGAGACGGTACTGCGGCTCGCCGGACAGTGCGCTGTAGAAGCTCACGCCCTCATATCTCCAGCCGCGTTTCACGAGGTCATCTCTCTCGTCCGTGCTTCCCGTGTAATGGTGATCGCCGCTGTTCGGATTGTAGAGACGATAAATCGGAGATCCGGAGGTTGGTGCCTTCCAGCCGATTCCCTCATAGTTCCAGCCGGCCTTGACGAGGCTGTCCCTCTCCGAGAGGTTCGCCGTGTAAAAATGCTCACCGCTGTTCGGATTGTACAGGCGGTACATGCTGACGGTCTGTGTCTCCGGCTTTGCAACGGAAAATGTCGTCGTGCCGAGCAGTGTCACTTTCCCGCTTGTCTGCTGTGCGTAGCAGTGGACATTGTACGTCCCGTACCCGCTGAAATTATCAAGATCAATGTCACTCGTCCAAGTCCCGTTTGCGCCGCTTGCCTTGAGCCGCAGGAGATCGTCCTGCCCGTTCTCCTCGGACCATACCGCGAAATAGAGATTGGCAAGATTCGGAATACTTGCGCCGCTCAGCGTCGCCGTGTACTCTTCATTTTCCGTGACCGGGGTGACAGAGACAGTTCCCGGAACAATCGGATCCTCATAATACCAGACGTCGAGGTCCACGTAGGTCGAGCTCACGCCGACCAGCTGTCCGTGCGAGCTGTACTGCCAGAACGTGTAGCTGCCCGTGTACTTCGGATTCATGTCCCAGTGCGCCATCCAGATCGTGCAGTCACTGCTGATCTGCGACGCAGTGAGATCGTCATGCAGGTAATCGGCATCCGCATAGAGAGCCGGCGTGTGGCCGAGGCGCTTCATTTCTGCCGTAAATGCATTGACGCAGGCCGTCTTCGTGCTGACGGGAACGCTTCTTGAGAGCCGGCCGTTCGCGTATTCATAATCCATGACATACGGCAGGAAAATGTTATACCCGCTGGCCCAGTTTGCAAGCGCATCTGCCTCTTCCTTCGCCTCGTCGGTTGAAACCGCCTGCGAGAAGATATAGACACCGACCGGGATGCCGTTTGCGATCGCATTTTTCAGATTCGTGATGCCGGTCCGGTCCTGGAGAATCGCACCATTGCCTGAGCTTCTGTACCCGAGTCTGATGAACGCAAATGTAACGCCCTCTGCCTTCAGCTTTGCCCAGTCAATATTGCCGTCCCACTTGGAGACGTCGACGCCGTAGCGCTTCTGCATGCCCGCATGCTCGCTGCTGTGCTGAAGTCCCGCTCCGCCAAGTGTGTCGCACCGAGCGCCGACGAGACCTGCGGCCTCTGCCTCGAGCTCATCAAGCACGCCCTGCGCCTCCGGGTCGCCTTCCGCGACGCCCTGCTTCGCCTCTGCAATTTTCGAGGCGAGATCAGAACCGGATGCGTCGGACTCCGAAGAAGCTGCCGCGCCGGATTCTGCAGATGCGTCTCCGCTCTCTGCCGCAGTGCTCTGCACATCGCTGCTCTCAGCCCCCACTGATTCTGACGATGCGGCCGCGCTCTCATCGGTTCCGGCTTCACCGGAATTTCCTGCTGCGTCGGCCGATGTGCTGGTTGCATTTGCTGCTTCTGACGAACCATCGGAGGTGGCATCTCCCACAGCCGTGGTTTCCTCTGCTGCTTCTGCTGTCGTTCCCGCATGCGCCGTATCTGCGGACGCACTGACCGGGACAGCGGTAACAAGAAGGGCCGCGGTCAGAAGCGCACTAATCCATTTCATTTTCATACGTATAACCTCCATGAAATTTTTCTGCCAGACCCATGGAACCCATTATATACCTGCAGCATTTCGCGTGCAAAGGAAGGAGGGACTTTTTCTGATTATTCAACGCCTCTCGGAAAAACCGATGAAATCTGGACAGGGAACTTACCAGCCAGACAGCTTCAGAAATTTTCCAAGATGGGGCCGAATAATTACAACTTTCAAAAAAGAGGAGACGGACGGTCCGCCTCCTCTTGGTATAAAAGTCAAAGCATGCACAAGATAAAATCCATGTCAGCAAACAATTTATCCGGATGGGACTGCTTTGCGATCACAGACTCTTTCAAATATTCTCCTTCTTTCTGCGGAACAGAAGAAGAGTTCCGAGCGAAGCAAGCATCGCGGCCAGACTTCCCGCCGCGCGTCCCGCACCGTTGTCGCCGGTTGCGACTGCGCCGGAACGGACAGCATTCGCTGCGGATGAGACTGCAGATGTTGCTGTCTTTGCAGCGGCTGCCGTGGTCTTGGCTGCAGCTGCTGCGGTCGTAGCTGTAGATGCCGCGGTCTTAGCAACGGCAGCAGCTACAGTTTTCCCTGCTGCAGGAGTTGCCGTAGTCTTTCCTGACGATGTCTTCGTGACACCGGCTGAAGCTGTTCCGGTCGAAGCATTTGTCTGTCCTGATTCGGACGGAGTCTTCGTGCCGTCTGCCGGTGTTGTATCAGGCCTCAGAGATGCCTCGTATCTTTCCTCCTCGAGCTGGTACATGGTATCCATTACCTGCGCATACAGTTCTGCATTATCATATGCCTTCTGCGCTTCATCAAGCATCGACTTGGACACGCCGTATGCAGCCTTCGCTTCTGCGAGCTTCACATACGCCGTAGTATAGTCATCACCGTACTTGTTCAGGTATGTAAAATCCGGATCTGTGACGGACGAGCTGAGAACCTCATCGAGCGTGATGTTATCGGCACGCTCCGCCTTATCAAGTGCGAGCTTAGCTGCATTTTCCGCATCAAGAGCCGCGGACTGTGCCGCCTCGTAAGCTGCCTGCTTTGCATCCGCATCGGCCTGTGCTTGATCGAGCACTGTCTTCGCATCTGCCAGCGCCTTCTCCGCGTCAGCAACCACCTGCTTCGCTGCGGCTGTCTTCGCACTTGCTGCCTTGTAGCTTTCGTCCGTGGAAATGATAGCCTTGTACTTCGCATTCAGCGCGTCGAGATCCGCCTGCGCTGCAGCGAGGGCAGCCTCTGCGTCCGTGAGGTTCTGCTGTGCCGTCTTGAGTGCCGCTGTCTTCTCATCAAGCGTCTGCTCTGCGGACGAAACTGCTGATTCCGCAAGAGATACAGCCGTCTTCGCGTCTGTCACAGTCTGTGCTGCGGATGCTGCCTTGTCCTTGGCTGCGGCAAGAGCCGCCTCGGCATCTTCCACGACCTTCTTGAGACGGGTGACCTCTGCCGAAGAATTTTCACGGAGCTTCTCGACAGCCGCCTGCTTCTTTGCGAGATCCGCCTTGGCTTCCTCGTACCTTTCCTCGTTAATCCTGACGCTTTCCTCCTGCATAGCGTGGAAATCCTTCCAGCCCTGGACATCCTTCTCCGCGCTCTCAAGCTTCTCGTGCGCGCTCTCTGCGATCTGAGAAGCCGTTGCATAGGCTGCCTTGGCTTCCTCCGCATTCTTTACCGCCGCATCATACGCCATCTGCTTCTCAGAGACGGCTGCATGCGCCGCATCAAGGCTTGCCTGCGCATCAGACTTCGCCTGCTTTGCATTTGTCAGAGCAGTCTTTGCATTCGTTACCGCAGTTTTGGCTGCTGTGAGTGCATCGTTTGCCGAAGATGCCTTTGCCTTCGCGCTTGTGAGATTTGCATTTGCCGTATCAAGCGCGGACTGGAGGTTCTTCGTGTTAAGCGTGTCGAGGTACTCGTTGAGGAGAGACTCGAAATCATCGACAGAATAAACGGTTGTCGTTATCGTTTCGGTATACCAAGCGCCGAAACTTGCAGTCTTGGGGAAGTTCGTCTCCGAATATTCTGTATAACCGACACCCATAGTCCCATACTTCATCATCATCAGATCTGTATAATGACCGACAGTATCGCCATCTTTAGCCGCTGCCCTTTCAATCTGCTTGATCGCAGACCTTGAAAGAGTGGTAATGCCAAGCTCTTTCTTTTTCTTGTCAAAAATCTCCTTTTCCTCATTGTACCACCCGTCGGTCGGATCTGAGGTGCCCCATGAGAGATTCTCACATTCTCCGAAATACGTCGTATGATCAAAATACGCAGCCCCCTTCATCGCATCAACTGCTTTTTCTGCCATGACGGTGAAGTTCGTCGTAGACGCGGAACGTGCCATATCGCCCGTGTAATTGTTATCATTTACACGAAGCTCATTGATCTTCTTCATAATCGCAATGGAGTGCTGAACATTCTGAATAGAAGATGCATCCTTCTCGTCGCTGATCACAATAATCTTGTTGTTTCTTGATGCAGGAAGCTGACTATAAACCAGACTGGTGTCAAATGTTTTTGACGCATACTCTGTGAGTATGTCCCGTGCCGACTCAAGGTCCGCCTTCTGGGCATCGGTCAGATCTGTCTTCTTCAGCATCCAGTCGATCCAGCCGAGCATACCCTGCTGATAAGCGGTCTGTGCATTGGCAAGAGCGGCCTGCGCATCCGAAACAGCCTTCTCCTTTGCCGTCACATCGGCGTCAGCGGCTGTCTTTGCGGCATTCGCATCAGAAACAGCCTTCTCAGCATCAGAGACAGCCTTCTCGGCATTTGTCTCATTCGCAGTCGCCTGATTGAGAGCATTCTGCTTCTTTGTTTCATCACTCTGCGCGTCCGCAAGAGCCTGCTTTGCCTGATCGACTGCCGCATCCGCAGCGTCTTTATCAGCCTTCGCATCTGCCTCGGCCTGATCGGCTGCATCCGCATCGTTCTGCGCCTGATCCGCCTTCTCCTGATACAGGTCCAGTATATTCCGTGCATGCCCCTCATCGCGATGGGCAAGAGCCCGGTGATCATCCGCCTCCGCAAGATTTTCCTCGGCCTTCTTCATCTCCTGATACTCTGTCGTTCCGGAAATGTCCTCGCTGCTTGCCGCCTTCTTCGCTTTGTCGAGATCGCTCTGTGCGCCGTCCAGCGACTTCTGCTTGTCCGTCACATCCTGATCGGCTGCGGCCTTTGCATTTTCCGCGTCGGTGGCTGCCTGCTGCTTGTTGGAAAGCGTCTGCTTCGCATCTGAGACTGCTTTCTCAGCCGTCTGCTGATCGGCCGCTGCGGTATCAACCGCCGATTTTGCCTGATCAACACCGGACTTTGCATCATCAACAGCCTGTGAAGCCTTATCAAGATCGGCCTGCGTGACAGAAGAACCGCCCTTTGCGTCTGCGGCTGCCTTTGCGGCATCCGCTTCATTCTGTTCCGCCGCAGCTTCTGCGCTCTTTGCCTCGTCAAGCTTATCCTGCGCGTCTTTTACACCAGCCTGCGCAGATGATGCCGCGTCTTGTGCCTGATCGGCGGCCTGCTTTGCTGCCTCTGCGTCGGCTTCCTTCTGTGCCTGCTCGGCTGCTGCCTGCTGTGCGTCCTCGCCGGAAGCACGCTTTGCATCCTCAAGCGCATCCTCTGCCGCAGTCTTCGCGGTCTGTTCCTCCGCAGCCGCGGTATTTACGGCATCTCCCGCTTCGGCTGCTGCGGACGTCTGCGCCTCAAGATTTTTCTTTGCATTTTCCGCATCTGCAGCTGCCTTATCAGCGGCCGCCTTCGCCGCGTCAACGGCCTGTTTTGAGGAAGATGCCTGCGTGTACCCGGAAGAAGCTTCAGCCAATGCCTGCTGCTCAGCTGACTCGGCCTGCGCATCCGCCGACTGCTCAGCTGACTCGGTCTGCGCTGCCTGATCAGACTGGACCGATTCCGCATCGTTTGTCTGCGCTGCCTGCTGTGCATCCGCTACCTGCGCTGTTGCGTCCTCTGCGGGCGCCGCGTCATCCGCGAATACCGGCGCGCCTGTAAGCGCCGTTCCTGCAAGAATTGCCGCAGCCGCAAGGGCTGTCCCTGTTGTCTTTTTCATTTCTTTTCTCCCCTCTCTTTGTGGTTCCCTGATCCGATCAAAGTTCCATCCCGCCAGCTGCCCGGACCCGAGCAAGGCCCCATACCGCCAGTCTGGAACCTGGAATCCGGAATTCGGAAATACAAGCAGGAATCGTTATATGAATTTATAGGCAGATCCGTCGCCATCATAAGATACTGACAATGTATACATAAGAATCTGACTACGGCTCTTATTATAAACCCTGATCAGAGGGATTCAACGATGGGGTGAATATTTTACATCTCTGAAACATGTCTCTATCCCACTTCGTGGCGTCTGACGGCTAAATTATGGGGATAAGCTCTACGAAACTTGCTGAATGTAGGGCCTGGCACAAAAATAGCGCTTCGGAGCGATACGACTGTAGTGCCTGATGGCTGGATTTCAAGAAAAAGCTCTACGAATCTCACGGAATGTAGGGGCTGGCACAAATAAGTGCTTCGGAGCGATACGACTGTAGTGCCTGACAATAAAACTAAGAAGAAACCTCTACAAAGCAGAAAGCGAGTAGGGCCTGCCACCGTTTAAGCTGACGCATGCGATAATCTTGTAGAGCATGAAGCTTTTCTCATAGAAAAAGCGCTACGGACGGTCAAATCCGTAGCGCTTATAGGCAACAGCCTGCTAAAAGGTCTATTCCTGTAGTGCTTAACAGCCGAGATCTTGCATAAACCCTACGAAGCGTTCAATCCGTAGCGCTTATGGGCAACATCCTGCCAGAAGCCCTATTCACGTAGCGTCTGTCAGCAAGACTCTCGCATAAACCCTATGAGATCTTCAGTCCGTAGCGCTTATGGGCAACATCCTGCTAAAAGCTCTATTCGCATAGCGTCTGTCTACAAGATCCTCGCATAATCCCTACGAGGTCTTCACACCACAGCGCTTATGCATGATCCCTTATTCCACCGTCACCGACTTCGCGAGGTTTCTCGGCTGATCCGGGTTGATGCCGCGTCCGGTCGATGTATAGTAGGCCAGCAGCTGGCAGATCACGATCACCTCAAACACCGTGAATTCGTCCGGTACATCCGGGATATGAAAATGAACATCGCACAGTGCCGGATCGGTGACGCTCTCATCCCGGCTCAGAAGGATGACATAGGCGCCTCTCGCCTTCGTCTCACGGATATTGGAAATGACCTTCCCGTGGACATTTTTCTGCGTGGAGATCGCGATCACGGGAACACCGTCCTCAACAAGGGAAATCGTTCCGTGCTTGAGCTCACCCGCCGCATAGGCCTCCGCATGAATATACGAGATCTCCTTGAGCTTCAGAGCTCCTTCCATCGCAACCCTGTAATCGAGGCCGCGGCCGATGTAGAAGACATCTCTTGCGTGGATCAACCGTTTTGTGAGTGTGGCGACTCTGTCCTCATAACCGAGCATCGTGCGGATCATGTCCGGAACCGTGCGCAGAGTCTCGATGAACTCCTTCGCTTCGGGAACTGAAATCTTCTTTTCTGTCAGACCGAGCTTCACGCCGATCAGGTAAAATGCAGCGACCTGCGAGGTGTACGCCTTCGTGGAGGCAACAGCGATCTCCGGGCCTGCGTGCGTATACATCACGTAGTTGCTCTCGCGGGCAATCGACGAGCCCTTCACATTGACGAGTGCAAGCGTCTTCTGCGTATGTGTCTTCGCCAAACGAAGCGCGGCCAGCGTATCGATCGTCTCGCCGGACTGCGAGCAGACAATGACAAGCGTGTGCTCATTTAAGACAGGCCTCTCATAGCGGAACTCAGAGGCGATCTCACAGCTGACCGGAATGCCGAATTTCTCGCGGATCATCTGCGCGCCGACCATGCCTGCATAGAGAGCCGTGCCGCAGGCGATCACTGTGATGTCTCTGACATCCTCAAACAGAGCATCATCAATGCCGTCGACCGAAAAATCCGGGAGCGAATCCTTGATGCGCGGCGCGATTGTCTTGGCAATCGCGTCCGGCTGCTCGTGGATCTCCTTCAGCATGAAATGCGGATATCCCTCCTTCTGGGCAGCGGACACATCCCAGTCGACTGTCAGATATTCAGGCTCTACCTCATTTCCGTCCATGTCCTCAAGTCTGATGCCTTCAGGCGAAAGCGTCAGCAGATGATACTCCGGAACCGCAAAATACCGCTTCGAGTAATCGATAAATGCAGTTAAATCCGAGGCGATGAAGGCGCCATCCTCCTTTGTCCATGTCGCGACCATCGGGCTCACGTTGCGGATTGCGTAGATCTTGCCCGGATATTCCTTAAAGAGTGCACAAAACGCAAATGAACCCTTCATTTCCTTTACAGCTGCCTTGAGAGCCTTCCCCGGATCGCCGAGCTCGTCGTACTTCGTGCTGATGACAGCAGCGGCGACCTCTGTATCGGTCTGTGACTTAAGCTTCGGTCCGAATCCGTACTTGTCCGTCAGCTCCTGGTAATTCTCAATGATGCCGTTGTGGATCAGCGCCACATGGCCGAACTTGTGAGGGTGTGCATTTGCCGTGGAAACGCCGCCGTGCGTTGCCCAGCGCGTGTGCCCGATCCCGCAGGTGCTGTCATTTTCATCATCGCAGACAGCCGCGAGGTCGCTCACCTTGCCCGCCGTCTTCCGGATGGAAATATGCGTCGTGTTGTCGCGAAAATACGCGATGCCGGCGCTGTCATAGCCTCTGTACTCGAGACGCTTCAAGCCCTCGAGCAGGATGGGCTGCGCCTTATGAAAACCTGTAAACCCTATAATTCCACACATAATATGTAATCCTCCTTATAAATCTCTTGATATGAATGGCGCACTCTCTGACTCTTTCCTATCTGCACATCAGGCATGCGCCTTTTTATTCTGTTGTATTGCTCAGAGACTTTCTGAATTCACGATATCTGACAGCCTGGCAGCTCTTTAGGTCGGGTACTGAACCGTAAGCCGCAGACCCGTCTCAGAGCACTTCCGTCTTGTCCTTCAGAAATTCTCTGACCCGGTCAGTAAATTTCCCGGCAGTCACGATGCCCGTGACCTCTTCCCAGCGCGCATAGGAAAAGCGGTCCTCGCTCAGGATCTTGCTGCTGTCGGCCACGACATACGTCCGGTCGGAGCACTTGACGCCGAGCTGCTTCAGGTTCATTTCCTCATAGGACATAGATGTCGGTCCGGCCGCGTTCTTGAATCCGTCCGATCCGAGAAATGCAAGATCCGCGTGGAGCGACGCGAGGACCTCCAATGTCCATCCGCCGACGGTGGCCTTGCTGCTGTGACGGATCTTTCCGCCCATCAGATAGATGTCGTTGTCCGATTCCGCCAGAATGTTGACAAGATTCACGGAATTCGTAAAGATCGTGAGTCCCTTCCGCATCGTAAGCTGGCGGGCAATCGCATTTGTCGTACTGCCCGCGTCCAGAAGTATGGTCGCATTCTGCGGGATTAGATCCATCGCCTTCATCGCAATTTCCGCTTTTTCATCTTTATTAAGGAAGTCCTTCTCACTCAGCGTCTTTTCGACGGCATTTACCTTCGCAATGGCGCCTCCGTGATTCTTTTCTGCAATGCCGGCCTCTTCGAGGTAAATGATATCCTTCCGGATTGTCTCAGTTGAGACATGAAAGAGCTCGGCCATTTCCGTGGCCTTGATGCTCCCGTCCCGCAGAAGGATCTGTGCAATCTGGTTGCGCCGGTCAGCTGTCAGTTCTGCCATATACGTCACTCCTTGCTCTGCAGCTCAATGAACTTTATGCTCCTCTATTCACAGAAATAGCCAATGCTGTTCCCAATTTATACAGAGAGTCACAAGTCCAGCTCATGTGTACAGCTATCCTCAGGTAACCGCAGACCCGGTTCCTGGCGCCCTGCTGTCCTTTCTCTTCAGGATCCGCACCATGAACTTGGGATAGTTCCTGTTTTCAAATCTGACTATAGCATATTTCACAATAAATGCCAACATTTTTAGTTGTGAAAAATTGCATTTTCTTGTTGACAAGCAATGTATCGCAAGTTATTATGTATTCAACAACAAGCGATCGCAATGTTACGCATTTGATTTTATTGGCATTTGATCTGGCAAACAAACGGAGGTTACGGATCATCATGAAGGAAAAAGTTCAGAGCTTTGGACGCTTCTTAAGCGGCATGGTCATGCCGAACATCGGAGCGTTCATCGCATGGGGCCTGTGTGCGGCACTCTTTATTGACACAGGCTGGCTGCCGAACAAGCAGCTGAATACTATCGTCGGACCATTTTTAACGTATGCCCTTCCGCTTCTGATCGCCTATACAGGCGGCAAGATGGTGGCGGGCACAAGAGGCGCGGTCATGGGTGTCATCGCAACCATGGGCGTCATCCTCTCAAACCCGGACACAACCATGCTGATGGGCGCCATGATCATGGGACCGCTGGCAGGCTTCGTGATCAAGGAATTCGACAGGGCAGTCGAGGGGCACATCATCCCGGGCTTTGAGATGCTGGTGAACAACTTCTCGATCGGCATCATCGGTCTGCTTCTTACAATCGTCGGATACTACCTGTTCGGACCGCTGATGGCCGGCATCCTGGCAGGCCTTCAGGCAGGCGCCGATTTCCTCGTAAACCATGGCATCCTGCCGCTCGTGTCCATCATCGTCGAGCCGGCGAAGGTGCTGTTCCTGAACAACGCGATCAACCACGGCATCTTCACTCCTCTTGGAGCGGAGGAAGCCAAGAAGCTCGGACAGTCCGTCTTCTACATGATTGAGACGAACCCGGGCCCCGGCACAGGCGTTCTTCTTGCTTACTGGCTCTGCTGCAAGGACAAGGCGACAAAGCAGTCCGCACCGGGCGCTCTGATCGTCCATCTGCTCGGCGGCATTCACGAGATTTCATTCCCGTATATCCTGATGAACCCGCTCCTTCTGCTCGCCACGATCGGAGGCAGCATGGCCGCGATGTTCTACAACACCATCTTCGGCCTCGGTCTCAAGGGACCGGCTTCTCCGGGATCTATCTTCGCTTTCGTCGGCATGGCGCCGAAGGGACAGACACTGGCCGTCCTGCTGAGCGTGGTCATTGCCGCAGGCGTCTCATTTGCCATTGCTGCTCCGATCGTGAGACTGGCCGGCACAAAGACAAGCCTCAGCGACGCAGAGAAGGAGGTTGCGGCAAGCAAGGCTGCATCTAAGGGACAGGCACAGCCGGTTCTTGTTCCGGCACAGGAGGGAACCGTAGACCTTCGTTCTCTCGATCACATCGTCTTCGCCTGCGACGCAGGCATGGGCTCTTCCGCCATGGGCGCTGCGATCCTGCAGAAGAAGCTCGAGGCAGCCGGCCTCGGCAACATCAAGGTGACGCACTCCTCTGTGTCTGAGATTCCGAAGGGAACACAGTTTGTCGTATGTCATCAGGATCTAGTGGAGCGCGCAAGAAAGAGCGCACCACAGGCAAAGATTGTCACAATCAACAATTTCATGACGGCACCGGAATACGAGGAGATCGTCCAGATGATCCTTGATTCCAGGGAAAATAAGCACAGCCCGAAGGAAGAGGCAGCTGACTATCACGGCGGCGTACTCATCAAGAAGAACATCCGCCTGAACCTTCCATCGGCGCCGAAGAACCAGGTCATCCGCGACATCGGCAATGCCCTCGTGGAGACCGGCTATGTCACACCGCTCTATGTCGACGCGATGATTGCGAAGGAGGATGTCTTCAATACCGCGATCGGCAACTCTCTCGCCATCCCGCACGGCATTGAAAGCGCCGTCGGCGAGATTAAAAATGCAGGTCTCGCGATCTTCACGTATCCGGCCGGTGTCAACTGGGGCAACGGAGAGGTCGTAAAGCTTGTGATCGCCGTCGCATCAGCCGGCGATGAGCATGTGGCAACTCTCAGCAAGATCGCTGCAGCATGTGAGGATCAGGAAGATGTAGACGCCATCCTCACAAAGAGCGTCGACGAGATCTACGACATGTTCAAGGTCTGAGGTCCTCACAAGACATCTGTAACAAAATCATCCATTCCCACTGTGCGGCACCACAGCTGATAAACTCCGTGCCGCACAGGTTTTCCTGAAAACAACAATCGCAGCCGCGGCACACGCGGCCGCACCTGAACCTTAAGGAGGTTACTATTATGAAGACAAGAGCTGTCAGAATGTATGGCAAGATGGATTTAAGACTCGAGGAGTTTGAGCTCCCGGAAATTAAGGACGACGAGATTCTCGCGAAGATCTACAGTGACTCCCTGTGCATGTCAACCTACAAGCTGGCGCTGCAGGGCAAGAAGCACAAGCGCTGCCCGCAGAACGTCGACACACACCCGATCATCACAGGCCACGAGTTTTCCGGTATCATCGTCAAGGTCGGCAAGAAATGGCAGGACCAGTTCAAGCCGGGCGAGCGCTTCGCACAGCAGCCGGCTCTGAACTACAAGGGCAGCATGGCATCCCCGGGTTACTCCTATGAGTACTTCGGCGGCGACACAGAGTACTGCATTTTCCCGCACGAGGCCATGGAAGTCGGCGCTCTGATGCCGTTCGAGGGCGACAGCTTCTACAAGTCCTCGCTGGGCGAGCCGCTCTCCTGCTCGATCGGTGCAATGCACGCCATGTACCACACAAAGCAGGCAAATTACCATCACGAGATGGGCATGAAGCCGCACGGCAATCTCATTATCATGGGCGGCTGCGGCCCGATGGGTCTCGGCGCTGTCTCCTACGCGCTCGTCTCGAAGTATCATCCGGACCTCATCGTCGTCACAGATGTAAATGACGAAAAGATCGCGCGGGCTGAGCAGGTTCTTCCGCCGAAGAAGGCTGAGGAGCTCGGCATCCGTCTCATGTATGTCAACACCGCAAAGATGGATGATCCGAAGAAGGGTCTCATGGACATCAGCGAGGGTCACGGCTACGACGATGTCATGATCTACGTACCGATCCCGGCTGTCGCAACACTTGCCAATTCCGTTCTTGCCTATGACGGCTGCATGAATTTCTTCTCCGGCCCGGCAGACAAGAGCTTCAGCGCGACGGTCAATCTCTATGACTGCCACTACAACGCGACGCATATCATGGGCACGACAGGCGGCAACAATGATGACCTGATCGAGGCGAACACGCTGACAGGCAAGGGCATCATCGACCCGGCCATCATGGTCACACATGTCGGCGGCCTCAATTCCGTCGCTGAGTGCACCTGCAATCTGCCGAACATCCCGGGCGGCAAGAAGCTCGCCTATACGCAGTTCGATATGCCGATGACGGCAATCGAGGACTTCGGAAAGCTCGGAGAGAAGGATCCGTTCTTCAAGGAGCTGGATGAGTGCTGCAAGGAGCACAACGGCCTCTGGAATCCGGAGGCAGAGCGCCTGATCTTCAGTCATTTCGGAGTAAAGGTCGGTATCTGATAACCGGTCGGACTCTTGAATGAAAAGTGATTATTCAGCGCCCCAGACGAGGAACGCCTTGCGTTCCTCGTTGTAGACGGACAGAGCGGCTTCGCCGCTTGTCCGCCCTCGGAAAACTAATGAAACCGTCCGGCGAGCAAGCTCTCCGTCCGGATTTCATCAGTTTTCCAAGGGGCGCTGAATAATTACAAATACACCTCACTACTTCCCTGATTTGTTCCAACACCGAAAGGCCCCGCGGCAACGCCGCGGGGCCTTTCCAGTGTTATGTCCAGGAGGTGTCCCAGGAGGTGTCCGGTTCCCATAAAAATTCTATAAACAAAATCCATCGAGGATTTACGATTTGTTTATCGGAACCTGACACCACCAGCCCCAAAATCCATCGTCCCGACAACCGCCGCATCATTAAAATGATCTGCCTGCTCGGAATTCCACTCGCGATCCAAAACGCAATGGGCTCGATCACGGGAGTCATCATCCAGCGGGCGGTCAACTCATTTGGCAGCGAAATGATGAGCGCCTACACGGTGGCCGGGCGCGTAAATGAGCTTTTTCTGCTGCCGCTCAGCAGTCTCGGCGTCGCAATTGCCAACTTTGCCGGTCAGAACACGGGCGCGGGGCGCTTCGACCGCATCGCAGAAGGCGTCCGCAAATGCTTCCTCGTGGAAATGCTGTATTCATTTGTCTGTCTTATGGTGATTCTCCTGTTTGGAAGAAATCTGGCTGGCATCTTCGTAAAAGACACAGATGTGATTCAGACAGCGGTGCCGGGCCTCATTGTGTACGGGCTTTGCATTTTCATCAGCTCGCTCGTCTTCCTCTACAAGGCGACACTGAACGGCGCGGGCGATGCGGTCTTCACGATGTGGAACGGCCTCGCGGAGGTCGCCGGCTCGATCCTATTCCTGATGCTCTTTCTCCACGTCTTCCACCTGGGAGAAAACAGCATCTGGTTCAGCCACATTCCAACCGTCATCGTCGCGGCGCTTATGGCTTACCTGCGGTACCGGAGCGGAGGCTGGAAGAAGGGTCTGGAGGCCTGAAATAGGTAGTTGACTGTTATAAAATTCATTTTTATGTCGTTTTGAATTTTATAACAGTCAATTTTATGTTATAATGATTTTCGTAGCAAACGATTTATTCGAATCAAACGAGGTGTCCGGCATATGAACCACCAGATTCTGAAGGCAGTTATTTATGATGCGCACGAAACGATCCGCTCATTAGAAATTGTACCGCGAGATTATCATTTCGTGGAAAATGTAAACTATATCCTGATCGGACTGCGCCGTGCAGGCAAGTCCACGCTTCTTTTCAAGCTGATCCAGGAAATGGTCAATAATGGCATTAATTGGGATCAGATCATTTATATTAATTTTGAGGATGAGCGACTGGCAGAATTTACTCTTGCCGATTTTAATGATATCGTTGCGACTGCAAGCGAAATGACCCCGCGGAAACCATACTATTTTCTTGATGAGGTACAGAATATTACCGGCTGGGAACGATTCGCACGCAGGATGGCAGATTCAAATGAGCATGTCTACATAACCGGCAGCAACGCAGTCATGCTGAGCCACGAAATGGAATCCCGGCTTGGCGGACGCTACATGACAATGCAGGTATATCCATATAATTTCAACGAATACATGGATGCGACAGGCGTGCAGCATGATGAACCTGCTTACCTGACAACCAGATTGAATGGAAGAATCAGAGCCGCAGCTGAAAGCTACCTGCACGATGGCGGATTTCCTGAGTCGCTGAAATTCCCGGTAAAGAGGGATTATGTCGAAAATATCTATCAGAAAATATTATATGGTGATATTGTTGCCAGAAATGGTATTCGAAACCCCGAATCGCTTCGTCTGTTAATAAAAAAAATTGCTGAGACTATCACCAGTGAAATCTCTTATGGAAAATTGAGCGGTGCAGTTACTGCGGCCGGATGCAAGCTGAGTAAATCAGCCGCTTCAGATTATACCCGATTTGCAGAGAATGCTTATCTCATTTTCCACATTCAGAACTATGTATCAAAATTCGCGGAAAAAGAGAGTACACCCAAATATTATTTCTCTGATAACGGGCTTTTGAATTTGTTTCTGATCAATAAGGACACCAGCCTGCTGGAAAATATGGTCGGTATTCATCTATACCAGAAATTCGGGGACAGATTATTTTATTTCCGATCAGCAAAAACCGGAATCGATATTGACTTCTATGTCCCGGATATTAAAACAGCCATCCAGGTCTGCTATAATCTCGAAAATCCTGAAACGCAAAAGAGAGAAACCGGCAGTCTGGTAAAGCTTGCACATACATTTGCTGATGTTGAAACGCTGCAGATCGTTACGCTTGAAGAAGAAAGCAGACTTCATATTGAGGACACCGAAATCGAAGTCCTCCCTCTTTATAAGTTTCTGGGCAGTCACGAAAACCTGTCTCTCTGATTTTGCAGAAAAAGGTGGCAGGATCCGGAAAATATTTACCGGATCTGCCACCATCAACATGATCGTCATTTACAATTATCGGGCTTTTCCAATCCCGCCTAACAAATGGTTTACTTATTCGGTATCTTCTCATTTTTCAAGCTGTAGTACATGGCGGCTATGCTGCCAAATCTGAAATCAGGTATTTCCATTGAATTCTCTTTTCTCGATTATCTTTCAAAGAAACCCGAAGTATCTCATTTTCCACTCGATGTCCTCTGCCGTCTTCGCACCGACACCATAAATATTCTTGTACCACGTTTCACTCCGCAAGATAGCCGCTTCGAGATCCCGAATGCTGATAATTCCTTTTCCGGCCAGGCGCTCGAAGATGACTACCTTCAGCCCGAGCCGCAGACAGAGGTCATCCTCAGAAATCTCCTCCTGCGGATCTGTAATCGGAAATGTCCACTGCTCTCCGGCGGCGCAAGCCTTCAAATTCACGGCATACCCGTTCGTGTACCACGCCGCGATCAGAGGGCTGCGGAGCCGGCGCATCGCCTTCCCGTGATATGTACTGATCGTGCCTGCGGCGCGGTTCATTTCCTGTCCGATCTCCTCGTTCTTCCGGCCGTCGTGATACTTCTCCCAGAGGACCTTCTGCTGCTTCGGCCGAAGCTGCCCGAGCGCCACATAAAGGCCGCTGATCTGGTTCTTCGTCCAGCTCCACGGATCCTTCTTCCGGTCAATCATTTTCAGGAGATTTTGCGGATAAGGCAACACCTTGCCTCTCCCCGAGGGTCTGTCCTCAGAATAGCCGACGAGCTTCAGAATCTCCCGCTCCGTCGCCTCCGGAAAATAAAGCTTCACCCTGTCCGCAATTTTCTTCAGGGAATCCTTCGGCTCCTCACTGTATGCCGCCGTCACAAGCTCCCGGCCGAATACGTGCTCCGGCGTTGCCAGAACCGCGATGGCCCATCCATAGGGCTCGCCCTTTTTATTCTTTCTCTGCCGGAAATCCCTGCAAATGAGGTACGTCTGCATTTGAAGGCCGGTCAGGGTACCCTCGAAATTTTTCTCTCCGCCCTTTCCAAATCCGGCGCGCGCTTTCACCTCGCTGGAGAGGAGCTCGCTGTCTTCATTTTCCTCAAGGAAGAGGTCCATAATCTTTTTCTGCCGGATGCTCGCCAGCTCATCGTCCCAGCGCGCGTCAAAGTCGTAGCCGTCCCGCCGATAATTCGCAAAGACCGGCAGCCATTTCCGGGAAATGAACCCCGCCCGGTTATCGAAGAATTTCCCATAGGCCACTCTTCCACGCCTCGCGACCATGGCCCGCCACTCCCACGGATCCTTCGCCGGATCACCCGTCCACCAGTCCTCCGGGACAGTATGCTCCTCCACGGAAAATGAAGCCACATCGCCCGCAAACAGCGGGAGAAAGCCGATTTCCTCCACTCGCTGCTCCAGCTCATCTATGGTATGAATGCATGTCGGATCATCCGGCGAGACACCCCGCATAATCCACTCTCCGCCCTCGACAGACATATTCCGCCTCCCTTCCTGGTGGTGCCCCCTGAAGGTGTCAGGTTCCGATAAAATTTCTATAAACAAAATCCATCGAATATTGTAATTATTCAGCACCCCTTGGAAAACTGATGAAATCCGGACGGAGAGCTTGCTCGCCGGACGGTTTCAGAAGCTTTCCAAGGGGCGGGCAAGCGGCGAAGCCGCTCTGTCCGTCCACAACGAGGAACGCGAAGCGTTCCGAGTCTGGGGTGCTGAATAGTTACCGAATATTTACGATTTATTTATCGGAACCTGACACCTTTGGTTTGAGACACCTTTGGCAGACACCTTTGGCACCTCAGATCTTCATCGAAAGTCCGATCCGCTTCTTCGCAAGATCAACCTTGATGACCCGCACGGAAATGACATCCCCGACGGACACCACATCGAGCGGATGCTTCACGAATTTCTTATCGGACATCTCCGAGATGTGGACCAGTCCGTCCTGGTGCACGCCGATATCGACAAATGCACCGAAATCGACGATGTTGCGCACGGTTCCCTTGAGGATCATGCCGACCTTGAGATCCTCCATGGTCAGTACATCGTTGCGGAGAATCGGCTTCGGCATATCCTCCCGGGGATCTCTTCCGGGCGCGTTTAATTCATTTACAATATCCTTCAGCGTCGGAACACCGATTCCGAGCTTTTCCGCCATGGTTTTGTAGTCCCTGACAGCCACCCGCGGCGCATCCGTTTTCCCGGAGGTAAATAAAGAGCGCTTATCAAGACCGAGGTCAAGAATCAGGGCATCCGCTGCCTTGTAGCTCTCCGGATGCACGCCTGTATTATCGAGAGGCTCACAGCCGCCGGCAATCCGCATAAAGCCGGCGCACTGCTCAAAGGCCTTCGGCCCCAGCTTCGGCACCTTGAGGAGATCTCTCCTGCTTACAAACCGTCCATTTTCCTCGCGAAATGCGACGATATTCTTCGCGAGCGTCTTGCTGATGCCGGACACGTGCTCCATCAGCGGCACCGAAGCCGTGTTGAGGTCCACACCGACGCGGTTCACACAGTCCTCCACGACTCCGCCCAGCGCCTCATCAAGCCGCTTCTGGTTCATATCGTGCTGATACTGGCCGACTCCGATCGCCTTCGGATCAATCTTGACCAGCTCCGCGAGCGGGTCCTGCACGCGCCTTGCCATCGACGCGGCGCCGCGCTGCTCCACATCAAAGTCCGGAAATTCCTCCGCGGCCAGCTTGCTGGCGGAGTAGACCGATGCGCCGGCTTCATTGGTGATCACATACTGAACGCGGCATCCCGGAATTTCTTTCAAAATATTCACAATGAACTGCTCGGACTCGCGGGAGGCCGTTCCATTTCCAAGCGCAATGAGTGTCACGTGGTATTTCCGGATCCAGCCCGTCACCAGGCTCTTCGCCTCTGCCACCTTCCGCGGATTTGCCCTGCTTCCGAAGGACGGCGGAACCGGATAGATCACCGCCGTATCCAGCACCTTTCCCGTCTCATCCACGACAGCGAGCTTGCAGCCATGGGCGTATCCCGGGTCCCATCCGAGCACAACCTGCCCGGTGATCGGCGGCTGCATCAGGAGCTGCTCCAGATTCTTGTCAAACACATGGATCGCCCC
>Ga0256405_10004800_pt1 | contig 24620 bp, 21 predicted proteins | sample RumenRJG_02DNA_FD_189096 | JGI IMG/M metagenome (GOLD analysis project Ga0256405, IMG submission 189096) | Bovine rumen microbial communities from Lethbridge, Alberta, Canada - RJG_02 | ecosystem: Host-associated > Mammals > Digestive system > Stomach > Rumen | place: Canada: Alberta... | reverse complement strand
GGGCGACTTCTACCGCGCCCTGGCGTCTGAGAGTAGTGATAGATTAGGTTAGTCTAGGACAAGTCGTTATCAATGTCTCTCCGAGGACCGGTCTGAGAGTAGTGATAGATTAGGTTAGTCTAGGACAAGTCGTTATCAATGTCTCTCCGAGGACCGGTCTGAGAGTAGTGATAGATTAGGTTAGTCTAGGACACCAACCACCAAGCAGAACGCGATCACGGGGTCTGAGAGTAGTGATAGATTAGGTTAGTCTAGGACCCATAGTTGCCACAGTAAGAAAACTATTAGGTCTGAGAGTAGTGATAGATTAGGTTAGTCTAGGACTGAGATTAAGGACGAACAAATAAGCGAATAGTCTGAGAGTAGTGATAGATTAGGTTAGTCTAGGACATCAGAAATTCATATCAGGTGAAACACTGGAGTCTGAGAGTAGTGATAGATTAGGTTAGTCTAGGACTTCTTCCCTGTTGCTGTTGTGATGTCTGCTGTCTGAGAGTAGTGATAGATTAGGTTAGTCTAGGACCACATGGGCGCATGTCGACATTAAGCGCGCGTCTGAGAGTAGTGATAGATTAGGTTAGTCTAGGACAACTGAAATCACTGCGTCAGGCAAAGAACTGTCTGAGAGTAGTGATAGATTAGGTTAGTCTAGGACTTTGGTACACATAAAGACAAAAAAGACTAACGTCTGAGAGTAGTGATAGATTAGGTTAGTCTAGGACGCTTGTTCATTATTTCGGTGAGAATGTTCAGTCTGAGAGTAGTGATAGATTAGGTTAGTCTAGGACAAAAAGGGCTTAATCTATCTGGGTAATACTGTCTGAGAGTAGTGATAGATTAGGTTAGTCTAGGACCTGCAGAAAAAGAGCAATTAGATAACATGCTGTCTGAGAGTAGTGATAGATTAGGTTAGTCTAGGACTTGTAACAATGTCCATTGTATTATTATCCTTGTCTGAGAGTAGTGATAGATTAGGTTAGTCTAGGACATTATACTGACTTAGACAATAAGCCTGCTTGTCTGAGAGTAGTGATAGATTAGGTTAGTCTAGGACACCATCAGTCAAGGCAGCAGAAGACATTCTGTCTGAGAGTAGTGATAGATTAGGTTAGTCTAGGACTGAAATTATGCGTGTTATCAACAGCTATGGGTCTGAGAGTAGTGATAGATTAGGTTAGTCTAGGACTTTCATAACGCATTGAATAATAAAAGGTTCGTCTGAGAGTAGTGATAGATTAGGTTAGTCTAGGACTAGCGGTTTTTCAGAAATTCCACAGTTTCCTGTCTGAGAGTAGTGATAGATTAGGTTAGTCTAGGACAGACCCCGAGCGGCACATCATAGCGATGTGGTCTGAGAGTAGTGATAGATTAGGTTAGTCTAGGACCCTGAAACATCTTAGCCTGTGATTTATCCAGTCTGAGAGTAGTGATAGATTAGGTTAGTCTAGGACGCCTGTTCCATGTCGGCATATATATCCGCGGTCTGAGAGTAGTGATAGATTAGGTTAGTCTAGGACCATCTGGTGTGTTTGGCTTTGGAAAGGCTTGTCTGAGAGTAGTGATAGATTAGGTTAGTCTAGGACTGTATCTGGTGAAATGCCGACTGGCTCCGATGTCTGAGAGTAGTGATAGATTAGGTTAGTCTAGGACTAAAGTAAAACAAACAGCACAAAACAAGTGGTCTGAGAGTAGTGATAGATTAGGTTAGTCTAGGACCTACGCTCTGGAAGGCGTCGCTCAGCGTATGTCTGAGAGTAGTGATAGATTAGGTTAGTCTAGGACGCCTCGAGGATGAAACGACAATAAGCACACGTCTGAGAGTAGTGATAGATTAGGTTAGTCTAGGACCATGCCGTCATCGTCTACCAAGGCACAGCAGTCTGAGAGTAGTGATAGATTAGGTTAGTCTAGGACTACCTTTCATATCTAATCTCCAAAATAAGTGTCTGAGAGTAGTGATAGATTAGGTTAGTCTAGGACTATCGTAGTAGAAACTACCACCTTTAGGTTGTCTGAGAGTAGTGATAGATTAGGTTAGTCTAGGACCTTCATGATCTATTTTGCACCTTCCCATGAGTCTGAGAGTAGTGATAGATTAGGTTAGTCTAGGACATTGGAATTCTAAGGCGGCAAAAACTATGAGTCTGAGAGTAGTGATAGATTAGGTTAGTCTAGGACGAAATGTCTAAGACACGCTGATTATTTCTGGTCTGAGAGTAGTGATAGATTAGGTTAGTCTAGGACACTTACAGTTTGATTAACTGTATCAATAGCGTCTGAGAGTAGTGATAGATTAGGTTAGTCTAGGACGGTGTAATAATTGCCCTGGGCCGTACGCATGTCTGAGAGTAGTGATAGATTAGGTTAGTCTAGGACCGTACATTTTACGCCCCTATCTTTACAGTTGTCTGAGAGTAGTGATAGATTAGGTTAGTCTAGGACTGCCATTCAGAACAACTGAACGCAGTGTCAGTCTGAGAGTAGTGATAGATTAGGTTAGTCTAGGACGGCTATCTGGGAACTCAACAACGGGGAAGCGTCTGAGAGTAGTGATAGATTAGGTTAGTCTAGGACGAGAGACTGCCTGTGCTGGAGTGGTAACTAGTCTGAGAGTAGTGATAGATTAGGTTAGTCTAGGACATTATCAGGTGTAATTGATGTGGCCGTACTGTCTGAGAGTAGTGATAGATTAGGTTAGTCTAGGACGCTATTGTTCCTAATACCGTAACTGTAGGCGTCTGAGAGTAGTGATAGATTAGGTTAGTCTAGGACAATATGGCTTACCCGTCACACTAGGAAGCTGTCTGAGAGTAGTGATAGATTAGGTTAGTCTAGGACTCGGAACTCTCACGCCCTCGACGACATATAGTCTGAGAGTAGTGATAGATTAGGTTAGTCTAGGACCTAATTTCTTTATGTAGTCGCTCCAACGATGTCTGAGAGTAGTGATAGATTAGGTTAGTCTAGGACTAGTTTATAGAACTAAATGGAGTCTGTGCAGTCTGAGAGTAGTGATAGATTAGGTTAGTCTAGGACCAGCGGCACCGCCACGATTCCAACCGCCGCGTCTGAGAGTAGTGATAGATTAGGTTAGTCTAGGACGTTTGAGAGGTACAGCCATAACCGTGATGCGTCTGAGAGTAGTGATAGATTAGGTTAGTCTAGGACTGCTTATTCTTTGTGTTTGAGTAACTGACTGTCTGAGAGTAGTGATAGATTAGGTTAGTCTAGGACAACACGGGTTAACGGGCTTATCTTTACGTGGTCTGAGAGTAGTGATAGATTAGGTTAGTCTAGGACATGTCATTATGGAAAGAGAAACACGTTTAAGTCTGAGAGTAGTGATAGATTAGGTTAGTCTAGGACGCGAGCCGTAGGGTCAAAAGGGGAGTTCAGGTCTGAGAGTAGTGATAGATTAGGTTAGTCTAGGACATTACAACCGGCAGCATCAGTGCTTTAACAGTCTGAGAGTAGTGATAGATTAGGTTAGTCTAGGACCAAGTAATGAAGCGTAGTCCAGAAGGTCGGGTCTGAGAGTAGTGCTAGATTGAGGTAGTCTGAGACGTTTCAACAGGTCTTTGTAGTAATCAATGCGTCTGAGAGTTGTGTCAGATGGAATCCGGTTTATTGCAGTAATAAATAATGCATGCTGCATTTTTTGTCCGCTCCAGTACCGGCTTGTCATCCGGTACTGGAGCAGACACGGTGTCTTTTCCGGTTGTTTTCTGTTCAAGGTGTTCAATATACAGTCTAATGCTTTGGCAAATACCGCGGTAAATCACAATTAGTGCCTTATGACCTCAGATTGTTTTTATAGTGTTGTAATATTGTAAGTAATGAATGGACTGATATCTGATTACGAAAAAGGATTTTTGGCAGATGACGGAACTTAATGATCGTGAGCAGGCTCTTCGGATATATGAATGTCAGAGAAAAGAGCTGGCCGGACGCAATGATTCAATACTGAAAAAGTTTGTAAGGGATCCAAAGTACGGTCTTGTACCGGACAAACCCGTGTTTCTTGACGGAATAGAGGAAACAAGCAGGTTTCTTGAGAGTCTTACAACAAGTGACGGAACCAAAGTGTACGGAGTGCGCAACGGAGAGGCATCAAGGATATCAGGAATAGCAGGGCTGGTTGACTGTTATGTAATGTTTTACAAAAAGAAAGGAATCTTTTTCAAAAAGGACATTCGTATAGGCAGAATATATATCTGTGAGTACAGCAACAAGACAGTATGGCAGGCTCCAAGAGGATACTCTCTGGATTTTTTATAGAGATTCCTTTCCGTTAATCAAAAAGAACTGAATTCCTTAAGCTGAATAAATATAACTTAAGCCTGCCTTAAGTTTTTTCATGAGAGTGTTGTTTTATGCCGGTCTGTGAACCAGTTCGAAACGATACTCCTGAGCTGCATCAGGGTACTTAATCCTGTCAACCGGACTCATGAACATGTCATAGGGACGGGCACAGACCTTGTATGGCGGATACAGGGCTTCATAGATTACCAGTCTTTCTCCGGTTTCGGTATGTCCCGCAAATGCCACTATTCTGTACAGATATTCCGCAGTATCCTGATTAACGTATTCTCTTTTGAAGTGACGTACAATGTCACCGACGTGAAAATCATGTACGTCAGATCGGTTTTCGGTTGAAACGTTTGCTGCAACATTCTCTGCTGAAGTCATGGGATGTTTCCTCTTTTCTCAGAATAGGATGGTTTGCCAGCCGTTCTTTTCGGCGGTCATAAGAAGTTTTTCGCTGTGCTTTCCCGGATTTACGATAAACGCCCGTTCAACGGTTTCAAGAAGGGGAATGTCGTTTACGGTATCGCCGTAGCCGATGCTGTCCTTCAGGCTCAGAGCGTTTTCCCTGCAGAGAGACTGCAGTCTGGTTCTTTTGCCTTCCTGATGGCAGAAGTCCGGATAAACGTCAAATATCCTGCCATCCTCATCATATTTTACCCTGGTGCTGATAAAGTAATCAGCATTTACGACGCTGGCGGTCTGTTTTACCAGCAGATCCATGGTGGCTGAAGCTAGAACAACAGTATGACCTTCGGATTTGTAATGTTCAATAAGCGACATGGCTTTCGGATATACACGTGGCTTAAGGTAATTTTCACGGTAATCGGTAAGAAGTTCCTCAAGATCTTTTTCTGTTTTGCCGGCAATCGGTCTGATGACGTAACGGTAATATTCCAGAATGTTCAGGGTACCGTTACGGAACAGAATTCCTGCCTCTCGGTTGAAATCAAGATATTCCGGTTGGATGATTCCGTGGTTAATCAGACATTTGAAGAACTGATCATTACTGTCTCCGTTAAGAATTGTTCCGTCGATATCGAAAACTCTCAGTGCCATTATAATTTTTCCTGTTTTATTATCCGGGCGGAAATCATTATCCGTATCCGGCGGACGCAGACATGGTTTTATTATGCGGCTGCATTATGGAAATGAAGGACCGCCTGTCTGTCGTGACGGTAGTATCCTAGAAAAACGGAGTTTTGTAAAGAGATGACGTGAGTCTCTCGGGTTGAACGGTTCCAGGGAGGGGAACTCAGCGGGAAAGGCTGATGTTTTCCGCCATGTCAACAAGCTTGAGATAACATTCGTTCATTTCGTTGTTCACCATGCCTGCCTGATATTTATATTTCTGGAATCCCGGGTTCTTACTCAGTGTGATTGAGGTGAATGAATAGAAACCCAGCTGATAGAGCAGGGAGAACATGTTTATGTTGTACGGATCCAGACTGTCTGAGAAAAGATATCCGCAGTCATTCGGTGCCAGCAGTCTTTCATGATTACGGCCGTACTTTGCAAGAAGTTTAGGCAGAAAATTATAAAATCTTTCAACTGGGTAGTAGGTTTTGAAATCCGTTCTGTAATTTGTCTTGCTGAAATACGATTTTATGCTGTACGGTCTGGTAACCGGAATGTTGTGTGGCGTAAAGCGGTATCTGCCGTACCAGTCCGTGACCCTGCCGAGGTATATTTCAGCGGTTTCTCCTGCTGCTTCGGCCTCGTCCTGTATGCTGTCTTCAAAATATTTGTGGATGTCACCCTGTGAAAATCCGCAGATACAGGTGGACTGATCGCTGTAGCTTACGTCTGAAATGTACGGCAGTCCCTCGTGTCTTTCAGTGGAGAGGGCAAACTTTGTTTCACCGCAGATAAGCAGCCAGTCAATAAATTCCACCTGGTCATAGAGTGCGTGGTAAAAATCCAGCATCTCATCGTACAGATCCTGAAAGTTGGCAATCCTGTCTTCCAGAAATCTTAAGAATGGCTGATCATAGTTGTCAATCAGAAAAACAATTCTGCCGGTCGGGCTTGCTGATGCAACTGCTCTGATGAAGTACATGGTCATCCAGTAGATGCTCAGATCCCTGTTGAGTCTTAACGGAATGTTCTGTTCAAACAGATATGACTTGTAGAAGGAGTGTATGAAACCTTTGAATCCTTCTGCTGACTGAATTCTGCGGTCGGAAAAATCAAGCTTAAGAACGGTCTGCTTCGGGAAAGTCATGTCGAGTGAGGAAATGCTCAGGTTCTTAAGGAAGGAATGTTCAGTGCCGTTGGTGAATATGAAGTTTATTGTGTCAAGAAGCAGTGTTTTGCCAAATCCCCACGGCCTTATGAGTATTTCGAATTTGTTGTGGCTGGAGTACAAGCTGGAAATCTGAGCCGTTTTGTCAATGTAGATGCTTTCACCGAGAATCAAATCAGAAAAGCTCTGCTGAGAGGTATTTTCAAAAAAGTTCATGGCACTGTACCGATCCTGTATATTCGAAACACAGTCGATTATACATCAATACGGAAATACATTCTGTATGTGATACCGAAAAAAGCAGTATTGGACAGCTGTTTAAGTAAAAAATGATTCAGAAAGACGCAATAAACACTTTTCTGATAACTATCAGATGCGGAGATACGTTTAGGGGAGAAAAAGATAAATATTTTTAGGTGGGGCCTAGCTACATCTCGGTACTTCCCAAATTTTACGCTGGTTGCTTCCTTCCGGACCTGGCCTGGTACGTAAACAGAGAATACGAGAGAACCAAACCCCATTACTGAGATTGTCTGTGGTTCAGACACTGACTATCATATTCTAATTCCTGAAAAGTGCAAGAGTTTTTTAGTTCAAAACAGAAAAAATGATACTGTTTGTCTGTTTTTTGTTAACTGTATCGTAAAAATAAGGGCGGATGTCTGAAAATCAGCATCAGTAAAGGTGTTGAGGACTTTTCAGACATTTGTGAAAACAGACGTCTCTGCCTTTGTCAGTGGTTACCATTTGAATACTTCGTCCAGGAAATTCAGCAGCATGAATATCGGCGTCGCCAAAAATGTTGTCATGACACCGCAGACGATAAGACTCAGTGATGAATAGGCTCCCTGAGTTTCCCCCTGTTCGTTGGCGGCTGAGGTTCCCACTGCATGTGCGCATGCACCGATGGCAAGTCCCTGAGCTTTAGGATTGCGTATGCGGAAAAGTTTCATCAGAGGAAAGCCGATAACTGCACCGAGAATACCGACACCGCACACGATGCAGGCAGTAACGGAGCTTATGCCCCCAAGTCTGTCTGATACATCCATTGCGAGCGGAGTGGTGATGGAACGGGCTCCGAGAGTCGGGATCATGTTATGGTTAACTCCCATGACATGACAGCTCACGTAGGCGATGATAAAACTGATGAATATTGATATGGCGCAACAGATAAGAATCGGTAAGGCCTGAGACTTTATCAGGTTGAATTTAAGGTACAGCGGTATGGCGAGAGCCACGATGCATGGTTCCAGCAGCCAGCTGATTATGCGCGTGCCGTCCTGATATTCCTTGGGATCTGAACCCGTCATCAGAATAATGGCGATAATGATGATTACGGGAATGAGCAGCGGATTGAGAATAGACCATCCGGTTTTCATCTGTACGGCTCTTACCAGAAAAAACAAGCCCACTGAGAGAGGCAGTGAAGCAAAGTACATCCATTCGTGATTCTCAAAAAGAGAGATGATGGTATCCATGTTATCTCTTCTCCTCTTTTGTGTTTACGGCCGCAGTGACGGCGGCTGCTTCCGCCGACAGGGGCTTCAGTTTCTGTCTGGTTATTTTTTTGTACCTTATGGCTCTTCTGTACAGCAGTTTGCGTCTTTTTCTTTCTTCCGGAGTTTCACTCATGTGCTGGAACAGTCGTCCGACAACAAGAAGAATAAGAGCGATACCTGATACCATGTTGAAGATTATCAGAACCATGGATGAATAAACCTCGTTGAGGTAGGTGATTATGCCTATTGCTGAAGGCATGAAGAGCAGGGCCATGTATTTCAGAAAGAGAGAGCCTGAAGGCATAATCCATTCAAGACGGACAACCCTGAATTCAAGACAGAGAAAAAGAAGCATAAGTCCGATGATGCTTCCCGGAAAAACGAAAGGAAGCAGTGAGGCAATCTGCTTTCCGATAAACAGACAGGCATAGATAATCAGAAAACTGATGACTATCCACAGAAATTTTTTTAAAAAGGTTACCATGATGCGTACCGCTATGGTTTTGGGAATTAAATTTGATGTATGTCACATTATACTCTCTGAAATACAAGATGCAAACGAAGTGGTTCCATATTGTGTCTCTTTTGATTTTCGATACTATTCCCGGTTAAAAAATTGTATATCGGTGTTAACTTTATGTGTCTAATAATATAAAATGTCCGGCATCAGTTAGGTCGTGAACATACCTGTTCCCGCATGACGAACGGATTAAAAGGTATCAGTACATCCGGGAGCTCGCTTTTATCGTAAGCCTCTGTGTCAGGACTTTTGGTGATTATGTGTGCAGTGTTTTCCGTGTCGCTTTTACGTAAGCGGCCGGCATTCGGAATACCTGTTGTCATTTTTTTGCTTGATTTGGAAGAATTACTATGCAGTGGATTGATTATGCCATCATCGGCATTGTTGTGATTAGCATGCTTATCAGTCTTATCAGGGGATTTATTAAAGAGATTCTGTCCCTTGTGGCCTGGGGTGCGGCTTTTTTTGTTGCCACAAATTTCTATGATACTTTTGCCTCTCTGATTACCTTTACGGATGACACGGCAGTAAGATACGCCGTATCTCTGTTTGTTCTGTTTATCGGTACCCTTATGATTATCGGGTTCGTAAATTATGTCATTACCCTGGTTCTGAAGAAGACCGGTCTTTCAGGAACCGATCGCATGCTCGGCACCGTGTTTGGTGCGGTAAGAGGCGTGTTAATCGTGCTGATTGCCGCCTGCGGTCTGCAGCTTGCGTTTAACTACGGTTATTTTTCAAGAATGAAGTCTGAACAGTGGTACAAGGATGCGGTGGTGCTTCCGGAAGTTCTGCACGTGGCCGACTCAACACTGAAATCGTTCGGTCTTGAGAACATGGGCAAATCCATGGTTCCGGGCTTCTCATCAGAAAACGGTCTGAAGGTCGAGGATGTTCCTGCAGAAGCTCCGGCTGAAAAAACAGAGACTACGGATGTTCCTGTAGAGGAAGAACCTGTTAAGTAGAATTCGTCCATGTGAAAGGGCCCCGGAGAAGCATTCAAGGCTTTCCGGGGTTTTTTTGTCTGAACGATGATGTGATTACTGTACAATCTCAGGAATGATTTTGTGTCGGCTGTGAGGCCGGTTCATCATTTTTTCAGAAGTCCAATTTATAATGGTGGCATGTGCGGCGGATTTGCGTCGGTGCGCCGGTGTCGCAAAAAAAGCGGAATCTGTATTCCCTTTATGCCGGAGCGGTACTTCCTGAAAAGTCCGTGTTTAAATTTTCAGGGATTTATTCTTTTTTGTAGTCAATTTTTTGAAAAAGTTTATAATAGGCGTGCTTATAGTCATTGTCACAGGTCAGATGTTTAAATTTTGATCCGTGATTTAAAATTTTGCCGTATGGGCGTATTTTATTAAATAGGATGTATAAAGATGTGCGGTATCGTAGGTATTGTAGCTACCACCCCAGTTAATCAGGCTCTTTATGATGCTTTGACAGTTTTACAGCATAGAGGTCAGGATGCGGCAGGCATTGTTACCAGCTATGACGGTAACTTCAAGCAGCGGAAGGCAAATGGTCTGGTACGTGATGTTTTTGAAACCAAGCATATGTACAGACTGAAGGGAAACATCGGTATCGGTCACGTGCGTTATCCGACTGCCGGCTCATCTTCAGCGGCTGAAGCTCAGCCTTTCTACGTTAACAGTCCTTTTGGTATTGCTCTTGCTCATAACGGTAATCTTACCAATGTTCAGGAACTTCGTGAAAAGTGCAACAGATTCCACCGTCACGTGAATACCACTTCTGATTCTGAAGTTCTGCTTAATGTGTTTGCCCACGAAATCGATCAGTGCAACTGCGATAACATTACCGCTGATGAAATCTTCAATGCCGTTCACAGGGTTAACGACCAGATTAGAGGTGCTTACGGCGTGGTATCACTTATTCTCGGCGTAGGTCTCGTGGCTTTCAGGGATCCTAACGGTATCCGTCCTCTCGTACTCGGTGAAAGGGAAGGTGAAAACGGCAAGATGGAATATGCCGTTGCTTCCGAAAGCGTTGCTCTTGACATCCTTGGTTTCAGACTTGTTCGTGATGTTGCTCCGGGCGAGGCAATTTTTGTAACTGAAGACGGCAGACTGTATAACAGAATCTGTGCATCAGAAACCAAGCTTAATCCTTGTATTTTCGAATATGTGTACTTTGCCCGTCCTGATTCAATCATGAACGGAGTTTCAGTTTATGCGGCCCGTGTTCACATGGGAACCATGCTTGGTGAAAAGATTAAGCGTGATTTTGCAGACCTTGACATTGACGTGGTAATTCCTATCCCTGAAACCAGCTGTGACATTGCCGTTGAAATAGCGAAGAGTCTCGGTGTTCCTTACCGTCAGGGTTTTGTAAAGAACCGTTACATCGGCAGAACCTTCATTATGCCTGGTCAGAAGCAGAGAAAGAAGAGCGTACGCAACAAGCTCAATCCGATTCCTGCAGAATTTAAGGGCAAGAATGTACTGCTTGTTGATGATTCCATCGTTCGCGGAACCACTTCAGGTCAGATCGTTGACATGGCTCATGAGGCTGGTGCGAAGAAGGTTTATTTTGCCTCTGCGGCACCTGAAATCAGATATCCAAACGTATACGGTATCGACATGCCTTCAAGCAAGGAACTCATTGCCTATGGTAAGACTGCTGATGAAGTATGTAAGCTGATACGTGCAGATGCCCTTATCTATCAGTCTCTCGAAGATCTTGAGAAGGCCGTAAGAATGGAAAACCCTGAACTGAAGAGCTTTGAAACCTCCGTGTTCAATGGTCAGTACATTACCAACGACATTGATGAAAACTACCTGAACTTCCTTGAACAGGTTCGTAACGATGATGCGAAGGCTGACAAGGCCTGGAATGATTCAACCGAAAACCTTGAAATTTACAACGAGGCCTAACGGAAGTTTGGATTCCCGAAAATAAGATATCGGGAAGAAACGTAAAATCCGGTCATGCTGCGGAAGCAGGGTGACCGGATTTTTGATCGAAGATGCGAATTATTTAAATTTCATTTGTGAATTCTTTATGGCACTCTGCCATGAGGAAAAATGAAAACGCCGGATAATTCTGTCCATGGACATTTTTATCCGGCGTTCTGATCCCCGTTTGGGAAAATACTGCGACTAAATGTTGCGAGCCTTGCGGTAGGCTACGATATCAAGAATGCTTACCACGGTCATGTTGTGCTGCAGACCAAAGGCTACTACCTGAGGCAGTCTGGCCATGGTGCCGTCATCATTGGTGAGCTCACAGAGAACACCGCTCGGATTGAGACCTGCCATTCTTGCAAGGTCAACTGAAGCTTCAGTATGACCGTCACGAACCAGTACACCGCCGGTTTTTGCGGTCAGAGGAAATACGTGTCCAGGATGACTTAAATCTGAAGGCTTGGCATCAGGATTGATTGCGGCCTTTATGGTGGTCAGACGATCGTGAGCACTTACGCCGGTGGTTACACCCTTTGCAGCTTCAATGGTGATTGTAAAGGCAGTACCGTATGAGCTGGTATTGTTGCTTACCATCTGCGGTAATTCCAGCTGCTTCATTTTTTCTTCCGGCATGCAGAGGCACACGATGCCTGAGCAGTAGCGAATCATCATTGCCATCTGGGCTTCGGTCATTTTTTCGGCCGCAAAAATGATGTCACCTTCGTTTTCCCTGTTTTCATCATCAACAACAAGGACACCGTTACCTTCACGCATGGCCTGAAGCGCCAGTTCAACGCGCTCTTCCGGGGTTTCGGCAAAAATCTCTAATAAGTTACACTGACTCACAATCTGACTCTCCATAATTTTTTACGTAGGTCAGGGCTAATTTGTTTGCAATAAAACAAAGCAGAAAACTACTCTCTTCTATCCGGACTTTTACCGTCGGCTCAGGATTTTCACCATGATCTTACCGTTTAAGGCTCGCGGGCTGTCTCCGCCGGTGGGGAATTTCACCCCGCCCTGAGAATTTGTGATATTTTACAATAATTTGCCACAGGGTTCACGAAAAATGCGGTTAATAGGATAAATTTTTATCATACGAAAAACTTTTGGAGTAAGGCTTCGGGACGTTAAATGGCCGTAATCCTTCCGGTAATCGTTTTTCACCGTGCATATATCTCAATTTTAGTGATTTAAGCCACCGGATACGTGCTATTGCACTTTTTTTTGCTATAATCGGACGTTGTGTTCAGGGGAACTGATAACAAACGGAAGAGTTTTTCCGTAAGCAACTGACACTTTTGTTCAACTATCGCATTAAGGGTTATTCCATGAAAATCCGTACTTTATTTACCTCTTTGATTATGGCTTCTGTACTGTCTGCTCCTGCTTATGCGGAATATTCAAAGAGTGAAATTGAAAACATCATACATGATTACATTGTTAATAATCCTGACGTGTTAATTGAAGCAACAGCCAATGTCCAGCGTCGCCAGCAGGAACTTCAGAAGCAGAAGCAGGACAAGCTTATTGCCGAAATCGAGAACAGTAAGCTGTTCCCTCAGTCAGGTCCGGCAAAGGCAAAGCATGTCATTGTTGAATTCTTTGACTACAACTGCGGTTACTGCAAAAGGGCAAAGCCTCTCTTTATCGATCTCCTGAAGGAAAGCAAAGATACCAAGTACATCTACATGGAGTTTCCTATTCTCTCCGAGATTTCTAATACGGCTGCCAGAGTGGGTGTTGTCATTTACAACCTGAACAAGGAAAAGTACGTGAAGTACAACAACGAGCTGATGACCAGAACTTCCCGTCTTTCAAATGAAGTTGAACTGCAGTCTCTTGTTGAATCCCTGGATCTGAACTGGAAGGAAGTTAAGACCATGTCAGAGTCAAAGGATGTTGACGAGGTAATTAATTCAATCCGTGAGGTTGCGGCAGAGCTTGAGGTTAACGGTACTCCTGCCTTCATCATTGACGGTGAGATTCTGCGCGGTGCTCCAAGAAGCAAAAATGACATTACCAGACTGCTGAAGAAGTAATATTTCTCACGGATTCGGAAACTGAAATTTTACAGTTTTTAATGTGAATCCATGAGGTTACTCTGATTATTTTTAAAATAATCTGAACTTTTTATAACAGTTTGAGATAATAATGACAGCGGTTCTTTACCGCTGTCATTTTTTTGTCCGAAATTTATGAGGATACGACTCATGGCGGCTGTTATGAAATCGTCTGTATTTTTTCAAAGACTGAGTACTGATGGAAATGTCGTGCTAAAAAGGGTAATTCGCAGTCTATGCTGTCTCGGTGCGGGAGTGCTTCTTGCCGGAACTGTTGCAGCTGCAGAGAACGGCAATTGCCGCAATATCGAAATCCGCGACAGCTATCACGATGGTGATACGGTGGAGGTTCCCGAAAGATCTGTGCTTTACGGTTCTTTGGAAAAGAACCCTGATAAGCTGGATCTTATTCTTAAAACTCTTGAGAAGCAGTGCAAAGACAGTGATGCCGAAGCATGTCTGCGTCTCGGGGATGTCAATTACTTTGAGGAACTTGCCAGAGTTCTTATTACGGAAGACCTGTGCGACATGACATTTGTGGCTCTCGACCGAAAACTCAAGAAGCGTTCCGCAAAATACTATGACCTGGCCTGTGAGCTTGGTAAAGCTCAGGGATGCGGGAATGCCGCAATGGTTATAGAGGATTTTCTTTCTGATGAAAAGGAAATGGCCCGGGTTATCGACCTGTACAAACGGGGATGTGATGACGGGGATGGTCGTTCCTGCTCAAGACTTGCCATGATTTATTATACCGGTTACGGAACGGAATCAAATCACAGAAAGGCCTATGAATATCTCAAAAAGGCACATGAGTATCCATTCGTCGATACTTATGATCTTGCCGGGCTTCTGTATTTGAACGGAGAGTTTCTCGGCAGGGATTTTAAGCTTGCATTTGAAAACTTCAAAAAGGGCTGCGAGCTTGGAAGCGGATTTTCCTGCGGACAGCTTGGAGCCATGTATCACGGCGGACTGTCCGTGGAAAAGAACAGGGATACTGCCCTAAATTATTTCAGTCGCGGGTGTAACCTTGATGACGGTTCGTCCTGCTTCTATGCCGGTCTTCATTATCTTAACAGAAACAACACCGAGAGTGACTACGTGCATGCTGTTGATTACTTTGAAGACGGATGTGATCTCGATGAGGCTTCTTCATGCTTCTATCTCGGATATATGAACAAACACGGTCTCGGAACACCTGAGGATTACAGGCAGGCTCTGATTTATTTAAAACGCGGATGTTCATACAGGGACAGTGTCAGCTGCAGGAAGGTCGACATGCATGCGGATTACCTGCTTTCAGCTGCGAAAAACAACGTTAAAAGGGCTGAAATCCAACTAGATAATGTTGATTTTGATAAAAAGCTGGACGGTTCCGTGAAGGAAATGCTGGAAATTATTGACGGACAGTGCAGGACCGACAATGCGGAATCCTGTACCTTCCTTGGCGAATTTTATTCAGAGAGTCAGAAGGATGTAGGTGATGACGACAAACGCTTTAAAGTCGTTACCTATCTCAAGAAGGCCTGTGATTTAAAAAATGCGGACGGATGCTATGATCTCGGTATGATTTACTATGATCTTTTTGTGAAGAGTCACAGCAAGGCTGATCTTGTCGCATCAAACGATTTTTTGAAGGCGGCTAACGAGTATTTTCCGAGTATGAGAAACAGTTCAATGTACAACAGAACATCATCTATCCTGAATTATTTTGATTCAACTCCGGCTGGTCTCAAAAAAGTAAGTAAAAAGCATCAGACTTCACGTCATCGTTCCCGTTAGGTCGCGGCGGATTGGCGTCTGTGAATGTTTGTTGGAAAAATGGAAGGGAAAAGACTTAAGTCTTTTCCCTTCCTTAACTTTAAATTGTTATCAAATAACGGTTTCAGTCTGAAATTTTGGCGGCCTGTGTTATTCCGTTCTTACCTTTTCTCCCTTGCTGCGGTAGTATTTTGCGGCTCCCGGATGGAAAGGAATGGAAATGCCCTTGGCAGAGTCCTTTATGGTCAGATTGTAGTTTGTAGGAACAATCCTGTCGAATTTTCTGGCATTTTCAAACAGATTTTCAGTTATTCCGTAAACTTCCTCATTCTGCATGGAACGGTTGACTGCCAGAATTGTCTTTATGCCTATGGTTTGTATATCTTCGGTCTGTCCCACATAGGTGTTTGCGGGAATGAAGGTTTTTATAAAGAAAGGAGAGTTATTTACAATGCTCTGGAGCTGTTCTTCATCTATGGAGAGTAGTCGTATTTTGATTCTTCCGGAAAGTCCGTAAATATCCATGGACCTCAGGCCGTTGGTGAGAAACAGAGCATCAATCGAACCATCATCCAGAGCATTCATTGCCTCATTGATGTTCATGTGCTTGGCAACGATGCTGTAGCCGCTGATGTTGTATTTGTTAAGAATTTCCTTTGCATTCTTTTCTGTTCCGGAATTGAAGGTTCCCAGACTTATTGCTTTGCCGAGAAGGTCTGATACTTTGTGGATATTGCTGTCAGCCCTTACCACGATATGACAGGCTTCCGTATAGAGTCCTGCAACTGCCACAAAGTTTCTAAGCGGCTGTTCTCCCTTGAAGGAGCCTGTGGAATGGTAGGCTTCATAGCTTACGTCGTTCTGAATAAGTGCCAGCTGAAGCCTGTTGTCATTGATCATTCTGACGTTTTCAACGGAACCTGCGGTAGGGAGTACCGTGACACTGTATTTTAGTCCTTTGGTGTTTTCCATATTCTTTTTCATCTGCTCGCCGAAGGAATGATACATGCTTGGATTAAAGGCTGTTCCAATGGAAAGTTCCTTTTCACCGCAGCCTGTTATGGTCAGAGGGCATATTACCGCTGAAAATATAAAGGTTAGTAATTTTTTCATACAAGTACAACACACTGTTTAAACAATACCACTGACTAAATTATCTGACAAATAAGGATATAAATAAGCAGTCTTTATCACAAGAGCTTAAAAAAATTGTATTTTGCCGTATGTAAAAGGAGAAAGTCCCCGGGATGAGGAACTTCCTCCAAGTCCTGTTAGTGACTGATGAGCTGAGACAGACCTTCCGCCACATGTTCAAACATCTGTCCGGTGGCATATGTCTTATCCATGTTAAGCTGCTGTCCAGAAACGGTGATGGTTGTCTGGTAGGTGTCAAAGCTTCCGGTACTGTTTTTCTGCTTTATTTCAATGTCACTGCTGTACATCAGGGTATCCACGCTCAGGTTGTCGTCAATCGCATACCCGACGCCGGCACCGACAAGTCCCAGAATTATCGGCAGGGCGCTCAGTCCGTGATGATAGCTGTTAGTTGCCGCAATGACACCGCCGGTGGCGGCACCGATTACGGTGCCGGCAACCACGCCTCCCGTGGACTGGTTACTGGTGGAGTTGGCGGATGAAATGGTGCCGTATATGACTATGTCTGCATCTGCAGCAGTATTAACTATGGCAATGTTCGGCTGGGAGGCAATTTTCGGTATAAGTCTTGAGGAAAAAACACCGTCAAGTCCGCCACCTGATAAATCCCTGATATTTACGTATACATACTCCGGTGATCTGGCCGCAGGCTGGAGATGAAAGGTTTCGGTATAGTTAAGATGGATGTTGAGATCCTTATACTTTGAAAGGTGCTGTCCTGAACTGGTACAGCCGGTGGTCATTCCCACCGTGCAGACGGCAATCACTGTGCCGACGGCAATGCTTCTTAACAGATTATTCATGTGAAATTCTCCTCATACTGGCTGGTACGTTAAATAAGTAGCGTAATTAGTGACTGATTTTTATTCCTAAACCGTATGATTCGTTTAGTCAGACAGTGTGGTATGAAATTTCCTGCCACACACATACTATTATGATCCATATTGCCGACTGTTGGTTCAGTTGAAAGACAAAAAATTTTCAAAACGAGAGGAGGGTTACAATGAAAATGTTAACGAATGTGAACAATCAGAAGTTTTTAACTCTGGTGAACAGGAACAGAACTCATACCTGAAGCTCCGTAACCTTTTCGAAATACTGTGGAATTCACATAAATGATAAGGTTTCAGAACAGTAACCATTACTTTGCGTACAGGATGCGGAATAGCTTTATTCAGTGAATACTCATTTTACTGATATGGCCGGTTTTTCTGATCATGAACGGTGGAATTATGCCGTTTTACTGCTTGGGAGGGGCGAAAGAGGTGAATTCACCCGAAAGCTGACTGCGATGACGGTTATGCCGGAGGTTAACGAAGGGGATTAAACGCCTCTCAGATTCGGATCCCATATATATTTGTGAAGCTGAAGCTGTACTCTTATTCTGTCGGTACGGACTTTTTCTGTCCATGAAAGGAGCTTTTCCACAATCTCTTTAGGTTCCACCTTTCCGAATACCGCTGAAAGGTATACATGGCAGTTTGGGTGATATGCTTTAAGAATCTCAAGAGTTTTTGCGAAGTCATCTTCGGATCCGATGACGAATTTGAGTACGTCATTTTCACGCAGGGCACTGATGTTGTTAAGATGCATCTTTCCTTCCTCTCCGCTTGAAGGAAGTTTATAGTCACAGCAGAATATAAGTTCAGATGCAAAAGGAAGCTCCAGATACGGTAGGATATTCATGGAACCGTTCGTTTCGATATTTACGAGATAGCCGTGAGAGGTAAGGGCCTCGAGCAGTTTTTTTACGTTTTTTCTGTACAGTGGCTCTCCACCTGTCAGGGTGACATTGCGGATGCTTCCGTATGATTTTACTTTCTCAAGTATTTCGGATACGGTCATAATCCTTTCATCCGCGAAATCCCAGGCATATTTGGTATCGCAGTATGAGCAACGCAGATTGCAGCCGCAGAGACGGATAAAAACTGCCAGCTCACCGGAAAGAGTCCCTTCGCCGTTGACTGATGCAAAAATTTCGTTTACGGAAAACTCGGTTTCCGAAATATCTTTATTCATCTCTTTCATATGATGCGGTGTTGTTAGGACTTTCTTCCACGTCAACGCGATAGCAGTACGGCTGAAGCTGCTGACAGATCCAGTAGGCAATGTTTTCGGCCGTAGGATTTACCTTAATGACATCGTTAATCATCTTGTGATCCAGTGCATCCTTGATGACTTTCTTGATGTGAGAGAAATCCATTACCATGCCGTTGGCGTTCAGGTTAGGACTTTTCAGATAAACGTCAATAACCCAGTTGTGACCGTGAATTCCTGAACACTTGCTTTCGTAGTCAAGAGTCAGATAGTGTGCTGCGCTGACAACGATGCGTTTTTTTACCTTGTACATTGTTTGTTTCAACTCCTGTTTTGCAGATGCTGGGAATGTTATATTTCCTGTTCACCTGCTCGGGGTAATCTGTCTGAGCGTTTTTTTACCTGAAAAGTTCTGTTTATTGTCCTGTTATCAGTCTGTCAGGTTTCGGTTATTTTGCAAGCAGAGGATCGGTTGCATTGTTAAGCCTGAATGCATTGCTTCTGTCTATGCAGGTACCACAGGTGCCGCATGGTTTTTCACCGCCTTCGTAACAGCTCCAGGTCAGTTCATAAGGAACCTTGAGTTCAAGTCCGGTTTTTACGATATCTGCCTTGTTTTTATCGATAAACGGGGCATACAGTCTTATTTCTCCGCCTGTTCCTTCAAAGATTGCATTACCCATGTGTTTTACAAATTCTTCTGAACAGTCAGGATATGCACGGCCTGCGGCATCATCCCTGTGGGCACCGTACCATACCTCTGATGAACCGTGAATCTGAGCGATGCCTGCGGCAGCGGAAAGCATGATGCCGTTGCGGAACGGTACGTAGGTACTTACGGTACCGCTGCCGCCTTTCTCGCTAAGCTGTTCGGCGTAGCTTCTGTGATCAATCGATTCGGTTGATCCTTTCATAAGTGAGCAGTTTGAGCCGGCGAAGATGTCTGCCAGATTAAGGGTGGTAAGCTTCACGCCATAATATTCGGCAACGGCCGCTGCTGATTTTAGTTCCTTTTCATGTTTCTGACCGTAATGAATGCATAAGGCTGAAACGTTTTCTGCACCGTAACGGCTTACGGCTAAGGCGAGACAGGTTGAACTGTCGAGTCCGCCACTTAATAAAACGGTAATTTTCATGACCATACTATCCTGAAAGAATATTAACCTATGCTGTCACCTAAGGTTTTTAAACACAAAAACAAATGCTTTTTCCGAAGCTCAATGTTTATTTACCGACAGAAAATGTCGGCCACGGAATGTCACGACCGCAGAAGATTCCGTCTTTCCGTTTCCGGCCGGCTGCTGAAAGGCATTTCCGTCTTTCTCATGATACCTCTGCAGGGCTTAAAGCCGTGTTTTTCGGGAATATCCAATGCTTTTCGGATTATGGCGCATATTATATTTTATTTGGCGGTAAAAATACAGTGTTCAGTATTTAAGGAATGGATGGGAGGAATGCTTTCAGGTTTGAACCTTTCCGCAGTAACAGGCCGGGAGGAGCTTAATGCGTATCCGTTACCGGACACCTGATTTCAGTCAGGCATGTTAACTGCGTAAGGTCATTCGTCTTTTGCCGTAAATTTTCGGTTCTGTTATGAAGTCCACTGTGTGGTGCTTAGACCGCTGCTCTGCTGTTCATAATACTGATTCAGCCACTGCTGATGCCTTGGATGTGTTTTTGACATAAGATTATCTCCGTAAAATACGGAGACATCTTAAAGTGTTGGCATTGGAAAAAGAATAACCCTAATTGCTTACGCGCTTACGATACCTTTTTCTCCATGAATAGATTATAGTACGTGAAACCTTTTCATCAATAGCAACATCGCGAATATTTTCAGTTCCTTCAAAGCAACGTTTTAGAATCTTAAGCTTATGCTCGGCAGAGAAACCATCATGATTCATTTTCACCTTTAGGTGACGTTTACTAACTCCTAATGGTTCGATATCAGGAAAATTACCTCCTGTTGCTTCTCTCTGGTTAATCCATTCAGCAGTTGGACAACCTAATTGACGAATGGTTGGAACAATTTTTTTAGTCTGTCATAAAGCTTTAAAGCCGCCTTGATTTGCTGGACGGTATATGCCATAGGTCACCTCTTTAGGTGTCCAGGATTATGTCCGCATTCCTTACTCTTTCGGTAAGTCTAGTTGCATTTAGATCCACTACCCACAATATACGCATTCCGATCCGGTAAAGACCATGGCATAGGCCTTGACCTGTTTATCCTTGAACTCAAGTGCGCTCTTGTAGGTTTGTACCTGCTCGGTTGCTTCTTTTTTCAGACTTTCAATCTTTGCTTCAGTTGCATCTTTTTTAGCGGCGTACTTCAGTTCGATGAGGTAGACGCATTCACTTTTCTTTCCCTTGTTGATGGTGATTACCAGATCAGCATACTTTTCTCCCTTGCCGATAACTCTAAGCGATTTCTGTAGCTCAACCACAACTCCGCGCATGGAATTAAGCTTAGCGTGGAGCACCAGATTCAGTGCCATCTCACTCATGTGTAAAAGAACCTGATTGGTGAAGATACTGCTTAAAAACTCTGTACAGGAACAAGCAAAAGATGAAAGATCATCCGAGGCATTAAGTAGTGCTGATATATCTAGTTTCTGTTCTCTGAATATGCTATTAGGCTTTAATCGCAAGTCCACCGTGCATTGTGCAAACAGCTTCGACATAAAGAGATTCGGAATTTTTAACATCAGCCCGTCTGAGCTTGACAGTACCGGATCAATGGTGAGATAGCCGAGATAATACAGCATGGATAAAAGCTGAACTTCGCTATACTTCTCTGATTTATTCAAATTTATGTTTTCGGCAAGTTTTTCGAGGTAGAACGAATCGCCACTGAGGTATGTGTCTATAATGTTATCAGCCAAACCATCTTCGGCAATGTTAAACAGTTGCTGTAACTTTGATCCGTCATGATCTGATGCCGGGTCCAGATATTTTTCAGGGGCGAGAAATTCCTGTTCCTTCTGCATCCTGTTTAAATAATATAGGCACATGGATGAGTTATACAAGGTGCTTTTAGCCAGTCGGCTGAAGCAGTATCCATCGTAAACTGGTTTCATTCTGGAAATTACTTCATCAGCGGTTACACCAATGCTTTTTATATCAACCAGCTCAGGAATGAGCTTTTTAAGTTCGGTTTCAGTTAAACCCGCATATTCATTAAAACATTCGTCAGAAGTGACATTGAGTGCAATATTAAATCCTGAGGTCAGGGAATCAAGGGATACAGAAGATACGCCGGTAATGAATGTTTTGGCGATACATCCTGCATCGGCTGCAGCGGCTTTTATTGCAGCATAAAAATCTTTGAGGAAACCTCCGTCACTGGTTATAGTTTGGAACAGATTAAAATCACGTGACAGAATCTGGTTGGCGAAATTATCATATTCATCAATCATCACGTAAAGTCGGCCTTTATCGGAATAGCTGGCATAGGCAGAAACGAAATTATTAAACAGAGTAACAGAATCTGATTTGTCCAAATTATCATAGTTAAATATGAAATCAGGATATCTTCTCTTAAAATTATCTATGCCAAAAGCTACCGCAGAAAAGAAACTGTTGTACATAACGGTACTGCTTTGCGTACCAACCCGGGAAAAGTCAAAATTCAATACATGATAGGAGTTATGGCTTTCCAGATGTTCATCATATATGTCAGTTTTTGCAAACAACTCTTCATATCTGTCAGCATATGATATGTCGTAGAAGCATTTCAGCATTTGGATAAAGGTACTCTTGCCAAAACGCCTCGGACGCAGAAGAACCGGATACAAGGTCATTCCATTATCATCCAGTGATTTAATCATTGCGCTTTTATCTGCGAAAGCTCTTTTGAGCTTGCGAAACGATTCATAAGAAACTTCGCCATACGGGGAATTTAACAATTTCACTTCACTTTCTGACATAATGAATCCTTTGTTCCAAATTCATATCCGGCCTCTTTGAGCTTTAAAAACATATGTATATAATTTATGGTTATTATGTGTCGGATATCTGCGATTCACAATACTTTCTTTTCAGATGTTAAAGGGTTTCGCTACAAATAGCAACTTTTATGGGGTACTATGGTGATGAAGACATGAGATTTATAAGTGTGTGCTACTTTGACATTAGTACAGCACGCTCGACCTTACGAACTAAAACGTCAGTGCTTATGTTCTTTCGTCATCAATGCCACGGGAATTGCTGTTAGGTTGATACGTTAGTGCTAATGAATGTCAGACATTGTCGGTGGGGTGTCATCACACGTTGAGACCGTTGTTTTACTGTCAAGGGAAAAGCATAATGGCTGAAAACCACGTAAAATCAAGGGTTTGATGAGTTTGTAAATTTTGAACAAAATAGGGGAAACGACATTTCAGACTGTATCTGAAAACACACTTTTGTCGGGATATACATAGGTTGTGGCTACGGTTTTATTATCATAATTGGTAATATGGAATGCCATCAGCCGTTACATATACACCGTTTGCAGGTCAGCTCCATCATGAATGAGTGGATGGATAAAGCAGATGAAATGATTGCCTACTGATCTGACTGACGGGACAAGTCCGGTTATTTTCAAGATTGAAAGAATCTATTATGAGGAGTAATGAGCCGATGAACGAGATTATCAAAGCAATGCATGAACGCAGGAGCATACGTAAGTTCAAACCGAATATGCCTGCAAAGGAAGATATTGAGCAAATCATTAATGCGGGGCTGTATGCCGCTAACGGAAGGGGAAAACAGGCAACCATTACGGTGGCAATAACAAACAAAGACCTGAGGGACAAGCTATCGGCGGATAATTGTAGAATCGGCGGCTGGAAAGATGGCTTTGATCCCTTCTATGGTGCTCCAGTCATCCTGATCGTGCTTGCGGATAAGAACTGTGCAACCAGTGTATATGACGGAAGCCTTGTCATGGGAAACATGATGCTTGCGGCCCACTCACTTGGTCTTGGCAGCATCTGGATTCATCGGGCAAAGGAAGAATTCGAGATGTCGGATTACCAAAAGATATTAAAGGAGCTTGGTGTTGAAGGCGAATGGAAAGGTATAGGTCATTGTGCAGTGGGTTATATTGATGGAGATATGCCTGAGGCCGCAAAACGAAAGGACGGCAGAGTATTCTGGGCAGAATGATAAATTCCCGTTTGTGTGATGTGTAAACCATCCGTGGGAAAAATAAACCTTTATGCTGTATGTAAAGACTTCTCATCTGTCCGCTTTTACGAACCGTGCGGATAGATGAAAATATAATGATCGGGTAAAAACCACATTTATCACATTGAAGTCGTGGCGAGAATACAAAAAGAAAGAGGTAAGAGGACTTGTTGGGCAGAAATCTGTTGAACTGAAAAAACGCCAGCAGAATGCGCCATCGGAAGTAATCAACTATGCGGATAAAGCTTCAGCCAGGTGCCAGAGAAAATATTACAGAATGGTAAATAAGGGGAAGAATTCGAACATCGCCGTTACTGCCGTAGCAAGGGAGTTCTGCTGCTTCATCTGGGGTATGATGACTTCCAACTATGAATATAGTAATAACGAAGTTAGAGAGCTAATGCCTGCTAACTGTTTAATTAGAGTAAATTTATAGCCTGATGTGATTATTTAACATCTGAAACTGACAGTGATTTAGATAAGACGTTTTTCATCAAGAAGGTTTGAATTATCTACGAACACACTTTGATGGCACTATGAACAGTGAGCCTCGACAAAAGACAAATAGAATTCGCGGCGAACCATTGACCTGAGGTATCCAATCCACGTATAACAGAGTGACCAATGCCGTGCTTACACTGTGGAAAATGTCTTGCCTAAATTTCTGCTTGACAAAGGTCGTTTCATAACAGAACCAAATTTTCTGCGACGGGATGTGCCGTTGTCTGCAGATTTTGTTCCAGCCGGAGCTTTTTCGTACGTCCTGAACCTGAACTCAGTCCGGTTCTTCTGCCTGATGATGTTTTAGTTCCGGCAGCTGCCGAGATTTTTTTCCTAGTATATTTTTTCCTGCCTGTTCCGGATGAACGGAAGCCGGTTCCGGATACGGATGATTTCTGAACCGAACTCTTATCAATGTGTATGGAGATGTTTCGGTTATCA
>Ga0256405_10004799_pt1 | contig 24623 bp, 13 predicted proteins | sample RumenRJG_02DNA_FD_189096 | JGI IMG/M metagenome (GOLD analysis project Ga0256405, IMG submission 189096) | Bovine rumen microbial communities from Lethbridge, Alberta, Canada - RJG_02 | ecosystem: Host-associated > Mammals > Digestive system > Stomach > Rumen | place: Canada: Alberta... | reverse complement strand
AAGTAATCTCTGGTACTGGAGAATATAATGAAAAGAACAACCACAGGTTCAAGCCCGGCAAGAACGGACGTATAGGTTGGGTGTACGATACACCTATCGATGTCTCGGATTTCAAGTATTTGGTCGTTAATCTGAAAAATATATCTACTGTTGGCAGAATGTATATTTTGCCGAATGTGGCAAGTGTATATTACGACTCTGAAACCTTCTCGAAGGAAACCTTCACTGGTACTACGAAGCAAGTGGTTATTGATCTGCAGAATGCCAAGTACACCTCTTCGAAGAGAAAGGGACAGGCGTTAGACCTTACTAACATTTCTAAGATTTGCTTCTCAAGCGACGGTTCGGGATACGGGTATATCTTCGTCAGCGAGATGTTCTTCAGCAATGATGACCAGTATGATACAACGGGTATTACTGAGATGACTGCCACACCAAACAATAAGGTGAATGTCTATACCCTTGCCGGTCAGCTGCTTCAGAAGGGCGTGAGCCGTAGCGAGGCCGTGAAGAGTCTGCCTGCTGGTGTCTATGTGATTGGAAACAAGAAAGTGATGGTGAGATAAACAATGAAAAAGAGTATAATATTGAGTTGCCTGTTGCTGACATACGTCTCAGCACAGGCTTTTGAGAAAAAGATAGCAAGTCCTGACGGCAACATCGTAGTGACCGTCAATGATGACGGAGGTATGCCCGGTTATCAGGTGGATTACAAGGGAGCTGCTGTGCTGTTGCGCTCACCGTTGGGACTGAAGGTGAACTTCGAAGACCTGACGAAAGATCTGGTGATCAAGGACTGCACCACGAAGACCGTGACCGATGACTACAGCCTGAAGACCATCAAACAGAGCAACGTACATTATGAGGCTACCGGGGCTGTGTGCCAGATAGAAAAGGGCGGTCGCCATGCGATGGACATCATCTTCCGTGTGAGCAACCGTGACGTGGCATTCAGCTATCAGCTGTTACCGAAGAAGATCCGTGGCGGCGAGACTCTGGCTGCCGTTATTGAGGGTGAGGCCAGTGGCTTTGTAATGCCTGATGGTACTACCACTTTCCTTTGTCCGCAGTCAAAGCCCATGGGTGGATTCGCCCGCACATCGCCAAGTTATGAGACATCGTATACCTTAGATGAACCAGCAGGTAAGAACGGATGGGGCGAAGGCTATACGTTCCCCTGCTTGTTTAAAGTTTCCCTTACTGCCCCCGAGGGGGCCTCTAAAGCATCGGAGGCTGGTTCTGCTTGGATTCTCATTTCAGAAACCGGTACCGACGGCAATTACGTAGGATGCCGCCTATTGTCTGATGTAGCCCCCTCGGGGGCAGAAGGGGGGGCTTCCTATAAGATTGGTTTCCCTCAGCAGGGTGAAATGAATGGCTGGGGTACGACTACGGTGGCGGTCAGCCTACCGGCACAGACTCCTTGGCGAACAATTACAGTGGGAAATACCCTCCAGAATATTGTGGAGACTACAGTGCCTTTCGACTTGGTGAAACCGAAGTACAAGGCCAGTCGTGACTATACCTACGGTGCTGGCTCTTGGTCGTGGATTATCGGCATGGACTCCAGCTGTAACTTCGATGAGCAGAAACGCTATATCGACTTCTCAGCTGCTATGGGTTGGCGTACTGTGTTGATTGATGCCTTGTGGGACAAGCAGATTGGTTATGAGAAGATGGCAGAGTTGTCTCGTTATGCCAAGTCAAAGGGTGTAGGTATCTTCCTCTGGTACAACTCCAACGGCTCGTGGAACGATGCTCCACAGTCGCCGCTGAACAAGATGAACCGTTCGGCAGCTCGTCGTCAGGAGATGAAATGGATGCAGGAGAACGGTATCTTGGGTATCAAGGTGGACTTCTTCGGTGGCGACAAGCAGCCGATGATGCAACTCTACGAGGATATCCTGACCGATGCCAATGAGTTTGGCATTCAGGTCATCTTCCATGGTTGCACACTGCCTCGTGGTTGGGAGCGTATGTATCCTAACTATGTAGCTTCTGAGGCTGTGCTGGCTTCAGAGAACCTGCACTTCGGACAGGGGGCCTGCGATGCAGAGGCCTTCAATGGCTGTATCCACCCATTCATCCGCAACACGGTAGGTTCCATGGACTTCGGTGGCTCTACGCTGAACAAGTTCTATAATGCCGACAACAAGCGAGGCACACACCGTGTGACAAGTGATGTCTATGCACTTGCAACGGCAGTATTGTTCCAGAGTAGTGTGCAGCATTTCGCTATGGCTCCCAATAACCTGACCGATGCTCCTGCATGGGCTGTAGACTTCATGAAGAGTGTTCCCACGACATGGGATGAGGTGAAGTTTATCGACGGCTATCCCGGTAAGTACTGTATCATGGCGCGTCGTCATGGGGATAAGTGGTATGTGGCTGGTATCTGTGCTGATAAGCAGCCGTTGAAGAAGACCCTTACGCTGCCGATGTTTGAGAAAGGACAGGAACTGACGGTTTATAGCGACGATGCGCAGTTGCAGGGAAGCGTAAATATCGTAAAACAGAATAAGAAACAGCAAATCACGGTGACCATTCCAACAAATGGTGCCGTAGTAATTAATAATTGATAATACATATATGATGAAACGACTATTTTGTTTCTGTCTTACAGCTTTGCTTGCTATCCCTGTGGTAGCAAGCGAAGTTCCGTTTGGTAAAGGTACGCTCAAAGTGCGTCAGGTAGCCCGTAATGCTGTACGAATACAGTATTGGGAAGATAAGGTGGAGTCTTCATTGCCCGATTGGCTCTATGTCAAGGATGAAGAAGTGAAGTCGAAAGACTTGACAGTCGATGTTGATGCAGAGAAGCAAACGCTGTGTATCAAGAACCAGCAGGGGGTGCCTGTATTCACAGCAACGCTGCATCAGATGCAGGGCTCGCAGGCAACGCTGGCTTTCAAGTCTCCGCAAGATGAGCACCTTTACGGCTTGGGACAGTTTCAAGATGGTTACAATAATGTGCGTGGACTGTCGCGCCGTTTGACGCAGGTGAACACGCAAATATCTATCCCCATGTTGCTGTCGAGCAAGGGATATGGTATTCTTTGGAATAACTATGGTCTGGTAGACTTTAACCCCTGTGACCAACAGGTGAAGATGAACCTGTTGGATGAGGCAGGGCAGACCGAAGTCGTCAATGTTACTACGACAGAAGGTGGACGACGTGAAGTGCGTCAGCGTAATATCTATGAGGCTACTATCGACTTGGCAGAAGAAGGCGATTATTCTCTTCTGTTGGATGTTGGTCAGAAAATGGCTCGTCGTCATAATCTCTCAATAGACGGACAGATTGTTATTGAGATGCAAAATATGTGGTTGCCTCCCACAGCTTCTGCGATTGTAAAGCTGAAGGCTGGTCATCATGTGTTGAGGGCAGAACTGTCAAAAGGTGATACACCTATTATATATTATAATAAGGTGAAGGATGAGACGGTATTCCGTTCACCTATAGCTACTGCCGTTGATTATACTGTGTTCATCGGTTCTCCCGATGAAGTCATAGCTGCTTATCGCGATCTGACTGGAAATTCTCCATTGATGCCTCGTTGGGCATTGGGGTATATCCATTGTCGTGAGCGCTTTCACTCATCAGAGGAAATCCTTCAGACGGCGAATCGCTTCCGTCAGGAGCAGATGCCAGTCAGTGTGATGGTACAGGATTGGCAATATTGGGGAAAATACGGATGGAACTCCATGCGTTTTGATGAGGAGTTCTATCCAGATCCAAAGGCTTTGACCGACAGTTTGCATACAATGGATATGCGTCTGATGGTCAGCGTATGGTCTAAGATAGACAAGAACTCGGAGGTAGGCAAACAAATGAAAGCCGATAACTACTATATTCCCGGTACCGACTGGATAGACTTCTTTAATCCCGATGCCGCTGCTGCCTATTGGAAAAACTTTTCTTCTCGTCTTGTTCCTTTAGGAATTGATGCCTGGTGGCAAGATGCCACGGAGCCAGAGAATGATGACTTGATGGGGCGTCGCGTCAATAATGGTAAGTGGAGTGGGGAAGAGGTACGTAATGTCTATCCGCTGTTGGTCAATAAAACGGTTTATGAAGGGCTGATGAAGGAGAAAGATAATTCTTCACTCTTCACTCTTCATTCTTCACTTAACCGTCCTATGATTCTGACCCGTTGCGGCTTCCCAGGCATACAGCGTTATGGTTCTGCCATGTGGAGTGGGGATGTGGGTAACGATTGGGAAACATTCCGCCGTCAGTTGACAGCAGGTCTTGGAATGCAGGCTGCTGGTATTCCCTGGTGGACCTATGATGCAGGCGGTTTCTTCCGTCCAGGCAATCAGTACACTGATCAGGCATATATTGACAGGATGTTGCGCTGGATAGAAACCAGCGTCTATCTGCCTTTGATGCGTGTGCATGGTTATATGAGTAATACGGAGCCTTGGAACTATGGCCCCGAGGCACAGGCTATTATTGCGGACTGCCTGAAAGAACGCTATCGTCTATTACCTTATATATATAGTATAGCAGCGAATATCGCTTTTGATGGTTCTACGCTGATGCGTCCGTTGGTATTTGATTTCGCAGACGATGCTACAGCATTGGATCAGAAATACGAATATATGTTCGGACCGGCACTGTTGATCAGTCCTGTGACGGAACCTGATGTGAAAACCTGGAAGACCTATCTGCCTAAGACAAAAGGCGGTTGGTATGACTATCATACGGGAAAACACTATGATGGTGGACAGACTGTTACAACAACAGTCACAAAGGCACAAATCCCCGTCTTCGTACGAGGCGGTAGCATCATCCCAGTCAGTGGCGATGAGGTGCTGGTTTATCCGGGTGCTGATGCTTCCTTCACACTCTATGAGGATGACGGTACGACAATGGCTTATCAGGAGGGACAATGCTCACGCATCACTTTTAATTGGAATGATGCTAAAGGAAAACTGAAGGTGGGTAGAAGCAGAGGACGTAACTTTAAAATAACAATGCACAATACTAAAAAATGAAAAAAACTATGATGACTGCAGCCATTCTCGCAATGACTGCGATGGCTGCAAACGCACAGAATCCTTTTGTGCAGACATGGTTCACCAGCGACCCAGCTCCAATGGTGAGTGGTGACCGTATGTATGTTTATACTGGACATGATGAGGATAATGCCGACTTCTTCTGGATGCAAGAGTGGCGCGTTTATTCTACAAATGATATGGTGAACTGGACTGATCATGGTTCGCCACTCGCTTTGGAAAGCTTTTCATGGGCGGATGACCGTGCCTGGGCTTCTCAGACCATTGAGCGCGATGGTAAGTTCTATTGGTACATTTGTGCACACAGCAAGATATCCAATGGTATGGCTATCGGCGTGGCTGTGAGTGATTCGCCTACCGGTCCTTTTAAGGATGCCCTTGGAAAACCCCTCTTTGAGAATGGCTCATGGGATCATATCGACCCAACGGTGATGATTGATGATGACGGTCAGGCTTGGCTGATGTGGGGTAACCCTCAGTGCTATTATCTGAAGCTGAACCGTGATATGATTTCATATAGCGGAGAACTCGGCCGTCTCGATATGACAGAAGAGGCTTTCGGCTCACCTGCAATGAATAAACGCGAGAGGGGAAAGAAATATAAGGATTCTTATGTGGAAGGTCCCTGGCTCACCAAGCGTAATGGTACTTATCAGTTGCTCTATGCTGCTGGTGGCGTTCCTGAGCACATCTCTTACAGCACGGCATCGTCACCCACAGGTCCTTGGAAGTATGCTGGCGAGATTATGCCTCTCAGCGACACCAAGTCCTTTACCAATCACTGCGGTGTAGCTGATTTCAAAGGACATTCCTATTTCTTCTATCATACAGGAAAACTGCCTAATGGCGGTGGCTTTGGTCGTAGTGTGGCTGTTGAGGAATTCACGTATAATGCCGATGGTAGCTTCCCCACCATCCTGCCTACCGATGAAGGCGTGAAACCTATTGCCACCTTCAATCCCTACAGACAAGTGCAGGCTGAGACAATGGCTTTCTCAAAAGGCGTGAAGACAGAACAGAACGATGAGATCGGCGTTTACGTCAGCGATATCCACAATGGCGACTATATTAAACTGCAGAATGTGAAGTTCGACGGCAACACGCCGAAGAAGTTCATGGCTCGTGTGGCCAGTGGCTTGCGTGGCGGTCAGATAGAGGTGCGTATTGATAGTCTCGGAGGAAAACTTCTTGCCACACTGGTTGTGCCAGCTACGGGCGGTTGGGAGAAATGGCAGACGCTGACCGCTGACTTCACAGAGAAGGCAGAGGGAACGCATGACCTCTATTTTGCCTTTAAAGGACGTAAAGGACCGAAACTCTTCAACTTTGATTGGTGGCAAATTGAGGGTGCACAGAAATCTCTCGTTGTAGAAGACGGTGGACTGGGTGTCTATAAGGCTATTATGAAAGAGGAAGCTACACTGGAGGCGCATACCATCTTTGTACCGGAGGACCTGTCGGCTTTCAATAAGAAAAATCCTTTGCCCGTACTGGTTTGGGGTAATGGTGCTTGCACCAACTCACCTTGGGAGCACTATAAGTTCTTGAACGAGATAGCTTCTCACGGTTATATCGTTTTAGCAACGGGTTATATCCCCATGGAAGAAAAGCCTTATCAGGGTCCGATGTCTACCACGCAGCAGCAGATTGAGTCTATCGACTGGATTATTGCTCAGAATGCAGACCCGAAGTCACCTTATTATAATAAGATAGACGTAAAGAACATCTGTGTGGCTGGTATGTCGTGCGGTGGCTTGCAGACTCTGTATAACTGTGCTGACCCACGCATAAAAACCTTGATGATTTGCAACAGCGGTCTGTTTAAGAACAGCAATCGTGCTCAGGCTGTTGGTGGTATGCCGATGCCCGACAAGACTAAACTGAAGGATATCCACACCAGTATCATCTATATCTTAGGTGGTAAGGAAGATATTGCCTACGAGAACGGTATGGATGACTTCCATCAGATAAACCATGTTCCTTGCTGTGCCACAAATTTCCCCGTAGGTCATGGTGGTACCTATCGTCAGCCTCATGGTGGTGAGTTCACTATCGTTGCTTTGAACTGGCTCAACTGGCAGTTGAAAGGCGACAAAGAGTCTGCAAAAATGTTCAAGGGCAAGGATTGTCTGCTCTCAAAACGTGAAGGCTGGACTATTGAGAAGAATGCAAAGTTTGCCAAACTGAAGTAAATTGATGAAGAAAGGAAAACTGTTTTTTCTTTTTGCGGCACTGCCTCTCCTGGCTGTCCAGGCTCAGAATACCGTCATAGACATCAGAAACGGGAACGGAAACAATACCTCCAGTAGTTATATCACTTATGATAAAGCTATCTCCGTGGCTGCAGGTAAGACCGTTGATGTGAAGTTAGCTCGTTACTGTTACTTCACATCTACTGTTAGCGGTAAGGGTACAATAAACCTCTATGCTGGTGGCGAACGCTGCTATTTGGGAACGAAGAGCGGTTCGTCTTGGGCAAACTGGACGAACTTCAAGGGCGATGCCCATATCTATCCGTTTAAGGAGAACTCCTCGTCGGCTAGCTCGTTCAATATCGTACTGGCTCATGGTGGCAAGGTTTTCTCGCCCGAGAATATTGATGACTGCATCAAGAATGGCAAACTGAATAATGCCATGCAGAACTGTAAGGTGACGGTGCATAGTGGCGCCATTCTCTGTAATGAAGCCAACAATGCCAATGCGGGCGGTTTCCGTATCGGTGAACTCCAGATGGAGGCAGGTTCTACCTTGCAGGGTTATATGAAAACAGGACGTAAGTCTTATTATCTGGTGGGTAATCTGAATACTGATGCTGTCTTGTCAGGTAAGATTGCTCCTTCGGGTAACGACGCTAATACCATCCTTGGACTTATAAAAGAAGGTAAGGGTACTTATCGTATCACTGGCAATCAGAACTTCTTGACAGGTGCTCTGCGTGTGAAAACCGGTAAGGTGCTCGTCAACAATAATCGTGCTGAGGCTGAAAGCAAGAAATATAGTGGTGCTCTGGGTGCGATGAGCAGTGAGTCAACGCCTATTGCATATGTCCTGACTAATGGTATCCTTGGTGGTACAGGTAGTATCGGTGGTATGGTGGATAACTATGGTACCATCGAACCAGGTGATACTGTGCCTGGTACATTGACACTTAAGAACTATGCAGCACCTACAAAGAATGCTAACTTGACGGTGCATCCTGCTTCTGTCTTACGTTTCAAGGTGGCTTCTGCTGATAGCTATGACCAACTCGTTGTGGCCGGACAGTTGAAATACAGCAACTCTACTGAAGACTTCTCTACCAGTGATGTGGCGCCTATTATCACGCTTGCCCTCGATGAGCTGCCCTTCAAGGTGGGTACGGAGATTTCCGTCCTGACGGCAAAGAGTAAGAGTGGCGACTGGCAGTTCCACCTGTTACAGCCAGGTAAGGGCACCTGGGCACTTGAGGAGATAACAGATGACGAGGGGTATAAGGTCGTGTTGCGCCTGGCTTCTACCGAAGATGCCGATCCGAGTAACCCTGATAATCCGAACAATCCTGATATCCCTGAAAGCACGATGGGTGCTCTTTATGATGACGGTATCGATGATGAGGATAAGACCCTGCGTTATTATGCCGAGAAGAACGGCAAGAAGATAGGTGCCGCTTTTGCTACATATAAAAGTCTGGACAACGAACGTACAGAGGCTGCCAGACAGTTTAATATGATGGTGGCTGAGAACGAGATGAAGATGGAGACACTTCAGCCCTCGCAGGGACAGTTCAGTTATGGCAGTGCCGACCAGCTCGTTTCTTTGGCAAAGAACAATAACATGACTGTTCGCGGTCATTGTTTGGTATGGCACACTCAGCAACCCACATGGTTGAGTAGCGACGGCAAGAAGAACGACAAGGGCTGGACGCGTCAGCAGGCACTTGACATCTTGAAGAACCATATCAACAACGTACTAAAGCATTTCAAGGGTAAGGTGGCAGAATGGGATGTTGTCAACGAATGTCTCGATGATGATCAGAGCATCATCCGTACTAATCCCGATGGGTATAAACTGCGTCCTACAGTATGGCAACTGGCTATCGGAGATGATTATATTGACTCTGCCTTTGTCTATGCGCATCGGGCTGACTCTACGGTGCAGCTCTATATTAACGACTACGACGTAGAAATGCAGGGCAAGGCTAAGGCTGTGGCTTACTATAACCTGGTGAAGCGTTTGCAGAAACAAAATATCCCGCTCGATGGCGTAGGCCTGCAGTGCCACTTCTCCATAGGAGATGTTGACTCCGTGAAACTGGAAAAGACGGTTCGTCTATTTGGCGAGGCAGGTCTGAAATGTATTATAACAGAATTAGATATGGGCATTCCCTCTACGACAACGGCTAATTTGGAGGAACAGGCACGCAACTATCGTGTCATCACCGATGTTGTGCTGAACAATGACAACTGCCCGAATCTTGTTATCTGGGGACTGAAGGACAACGACTCATGGCGTAGTGGTTCAAATCCCTTGCTCTATAACTCCAGCTTTGGTAAGAAGAAGGCATGGTATGCCGTCCGTTCGGCATTACGCCACCGCTATCTCCAGAATGAAAAGATGAGTGTCGGACAACCAGCGTCTTTTAAGTTGACTGATTCCAATGTCTATACACTTGCAGGAGTCAGGATGGGAACCTCTGATTGTTGGAGCCGTCTGCCTCAGGGAATCTATATTGTTGATGGGAAACTAAAGAAGAAATGAAAATATGAAGAAAGCGTTATTATTCCTGTTTATGATGGGAATGACCTGTGGCACATTTGCTGCGGACTTGGTCTCTCCCAACGGAAAGATAAAGGTTATAACAGAAGGCAAAGGCTGTAAGGTGTTTTTCCAACAGCAACAGGTGCTCGATATGCCTGCGTTAGGATGTAAAGGCTCTCAGATTCAGAAAGTTGGCAAGGCTCATCATATCGCTGTCGACTATCAGATGCTGACTGGTAAACGCCTGCATTGCACCAATGAGGCCAACGAGTATTCGCTGCCGTTGAAGAAAGACGCACGTATGGTAATGCGACTCTACAACGACGGTATTGCCTTCCGTTATGAATTCACGAACCTGAAAGGCAGTAAGGCTCCCGCAGAGCAGACATCCTATGTCATTCCAGAAGGCAAGAAGCGTTGGATGTTGCAATGGAGCGACGGCTATGAGGGCTTCTATCCCATGTCAACCACTGCAAAAGTGAAGACGCTGGGAGGCTTCGGCGGTTCTGTGGATCAAAAAGAATTTAACACCCATTGGGGCTATCCCTTGTTGATGGAGGCAGCTGATGACGTGTTTGCCCTTATCACTGAAGCCAACATAGAGAAGCAGCAGAGTGCATCAAGTTTGTTCAACAAGGGAGATGTGTTCAGTGTTGTTCCCGATCAGAATGACTTGAAGTTGAATGGTAATTGGCATACACCTTGGCGTGTCGTCATTATTGGCAGTTTGGCTGATGTGGTGCAGTCAACTCTGGTGACCGATGTGTCGGAACCCGCGAAGATTGCAGATGCCAGTTGGATTCATCCAGGTGCAGTATCATGGGTTTACTGGGCTTATAATCATGGGTCAAACGACTACAATATCATTAAGAAGTACGTGGATATGGCCGAAACGCTACATCTTCCTTACGTATTGATTGATGCCGAATGGGACGAGATGAAGGATGGCAAGACCGTTGAGGATGCTGTCAACTATGCTAAGTCAAAAGGTGTAAAACCTTTGATTTGGTACAACTCTTCTATTGGTTGGGTGAATGGTGCTCCTGGTCCTAAGTTCCGTCTGAATAAACCTGAAGATCGTGAGAAGGAATTTGCTTGGTGCGAGAAGATTGGTGTGGCTGGTGTGAAGATTGACTTCTTCTCTGGCGACAACCAGCAGAATATGGACTATTGTATTGATTTGTTGGAGAGTGCAGCCAAACATCATCTGTTGGTGAACTTCCACGGTGCTCCCATCCCCCGTGGTTGGCAGCGTACCTATCCCAACCTGATGAGTACAGAGGGGGTCTATGGTGCAGAGTGGTATAACAATGTACCAACTTTCACCAAGAAAGCAGCTGCTCATAATGCCACCTTGCCATTCACTCGTAATGTGATAGGTCCGATGGACTATACCCCTTGTGCGTTCAGTGACTCACAGCATCCACATATTACCTCTCATGCTCACGAATTGGCTCTGACTATTTTGTTCGAGAGTGGTTTGCAACATCTGGCTGACCGTCCTGAGAGTTACTTGGCTCAACCTCACGATGTGCAGCAGTTCCTTTCTTCACTGCCCACCGTATGGGATGAGACCCGTTTGCTTTCTGGCTATCCTGGCGAATCCGTCGTGATGGCTCGCCGTAGTGGTAAGACTTGGTATATTGCAGGCATCAATGGTACTGATGATGAGAAGACGCTTCCTTTGGATCTCTCATTCTTAGACAAACGTCACGGTGACATCGTTCAGTTTGCCGATGGTGGCGAGCGTTCGTTCTACATCTCTCTCTTGGAGGACTTTCCAAAAGAGATGAAATGTCGTCCTCGTGGTGGTTTCGTCTTGGTTGTTCACCCATATAACGACCCGCTGAGTGTCAATATGCCGCTCTTCCAGACAAAATATACGGCTGACCCCTCACCAATCGTGGTGGGCGACACCTTATTCTTGTTTACATCTCATGATGCCTCACCAGAGGATATTCCTGATGAGAATGAAAAGAATTCGGCTGGATTCTTTATGTATGACTGGCTTTTGTGGTCAACCACTGATATGGTGAACTGGACAGAACACGGTGCCGTAGCTTCACTGAAGGAATTCAAGTGGCGTACTCGCGATAACGGTGCGTGGGCTATCCAGACCGTAGAGCGTAACGGTAAGTATTATCTCTATGCTCCCTTGCATGGCCACGGTATTGGAGTGCTGGTAGCCGATTCGCCTTACGGTCCTTTCCGTGATCCGCTGGGCGAACCCCTTGTGTGGCAGAAGGAACATTGGGATGATATCGACCCCTCTGTCTTCATCGACGATGACGGTCAGGCTTATATGTACTGGGGCAACCCACATATCTATTGCATCAAGCTTAATGAGGATATGATTTCTACTGAGGGCGATATCCTTGTGGTTAATCCTCAGGACGGCGTGATGCGCCCTGTTCAGGAAGAGGGAGCCAAAGCCAACCTTCGTGCATCCTGGTCGGAGAAGGCTAATTGGACTTTGAAAAACTATCAGGAGGGACCTTGGTTCTATAAGCGTAACGGCCATTACTATCTGGCTTATGCCACCACTTGCTGTCCTGAGGCTCTGGGCTATGCGATGAGCGAATCGCCTACAGGTCCTTGGGTGTGGAAGAACTATATCATGACTCCTACGCAGCGCGATCGTGGTAACCATCCTGGCATCTGCGATTATAAGGGACACTCATATGTGTTCGGTCAGAACTACGACCTGATGCACCTTGATACCTATGTACATCATGAGCGTCGTACCGTATCGGCACAGGAGATTACCTATCATGCTGATGGTACTATTCAGGAAATCCCTTACTGGTTGAACCAGGAACCCATCAAGCAACTTCATTGGCTGAATCCTTACAGAAGAGTTGAGGCAGAGACGATGGCCTGGGGCTATGGGTTGAAGACAGCCAAGATGGGCATCGAGAATACCGGTGTTATCAAGGATATGCCTGAGTCGACGGGTAAGAAGAATATGTATGTCTTCGACATCAACGACGGTGAGTTTATTCGTCTGCGTGGTGTTGACTTTGAAACAGGTGCCCGTATGTTCTCTATCAATGCCGCTTCAACAGGTTTCGTAGAGGTGACGCTGCGTCTGGACAGTCAGGACGGACCTGTTATTGGTACTGTTAAAATAGGTGTGACCGGCTCTGTTGATGCCTATAAGTCATTTGCCACGAAGGTGAAGAAGGCCGCAGGTGTTCACGACCTCTATATCTGCTTTGATAAGGCATCGGGTGACGTACACCTGGATTATTGGGAGTTTAAGAAATAAAAAATGAAACGTCTATTTATTATTTGTGCGTTAATGGCTGTCCCTGCCCTGCGGATGATGGCCGAAGTAGATCCAAACTTCTACATTTACATTTGTTTCGGTCAGTCAAATATGGAGGGGAATGCCCAACCTGAGGCTATCGACAAGAAAAATATCGACAGCCGCTTCCGTTTGTTGGCAACTTGTAATTTCAGTAATCCTTCTCGTACAAAGGGAAATTGGTACAAGGCAACTCCCCCATTGGTAAGTCCTAATGGTGGACTTGGCCCTACCGATTACTTCGGACGTATGATGTGCGAGACGCTGCCTGACAGCATACGCATTGGTGTCATCCCTGTAGCTATGGGCGGCAGTCCTATCGAGATGTTTGATAAGGACAAGTATCAGCAGAAAATGCAACAGAATCCCAATGAATGGTGGACAACGTTAGCTAAGAACCATTATGGTGGTAATCCTTACGGACGTATCATTGAGATGGCAAAGAAGGCTCAGGAAGTAGGTGTCATCAAGGGCATCCTGCTGCATCAGGGATGTTCGAATAATGGTGATTCCAACTGGCCAAATATGGTGAAGAAGATATATAACGATATGCTGACCGACCTCTGCTTAGGAACTGATTCTGTGCCTCTCTTCGTTGGTGAGACATTGCGTCAGGATCAGGGTGGTGCCTGCTATGGTCACAATACGCAGGTGGCACGAATGCCGAGTGTCGTCAAGAATAGTTATGTTATCAGTTCTGAGGGCTGTCCTGGTAATGGCACTGACCCTTGGCATTTCAACGCATTTGGCTATCGTATGATGGGTAGTCGTTATGCTGGCGAAGCACTCTATACCTTGGGGCAGCATCTGCCGTATTTCTCGTTCCACGACTACATTATCACGCTTAACAAAAACTGTACTTACGTGGAGAAGACGCGCACGCTGACAGCTACAGCAAGTGGTATAGGCCTGGCTACATGGAGCTATCCCCATTTCGCCGACTGGTCTGACAGCAAATACCTCGTCATCAAAGTGACGGAAGCTGATTCTTTAGCAGAGGTGATGCTCTATAATGAAAGTAAAACCATTGGCTATCGTGACACCATCAGCAACCGTACTACGGTGGTTATTGACCTGAATAACCTCGTGTATAAAACGAAGGTGATGGATCCCTCAAAGGTCTTTAAGATGGTGATGCGCATACCGAAAAACACCAAGATGGTTATTGAAGACATCTTCCTTTCCAATGACGAACAATATGATCCCGCTACTACAGCCATCCGTAGTGTGGATCAGACGAAATCCCGTTCATCTTCGGTTTATTCTCTTGACGGCCGCCGTGCCTATCGAGATGGTCTGAAGCCAGGTGTTTATGTCAGCAATGGCAAGAAGATTCTCGTACGATAAACGATATTCTTAAATTATCATACCATAAAAAGAATGAGATTATGAAAACTAATTTTCTGAAAACCTTGACTGCGGCAGCACTCTTCATGGTGTTGCCAAGTGGCATGTCTGCCCAACCCGATCCAAACTTCTACATCTTCCTCTGTTTCGGACAATCGAACATGGAGGGCAATGCGCGTCCAGAGGCTGCCGATTTGGTTAGTCCTGGCTCACGTTTCTTGTTGATGCCTGCCGTAGATTTCCCTGCTACCGATCAGCGTGCAGAACGTAAGATGGGCGAGTGGTGCGAGGCTTCTGCTCCTCTTTGCCGTCCTAACACGGGTTTGACCCCTGCCGACTGGTTCGGTCGTACCCTCGTGGCTTCTCTTCCTGAGAATATCAAGATAGGCGTGATTCACGTGGCTATTGGCGGTATCGACATCAAGGGCTTCCTGCCCGACAGCATTCCCAGCTACGTTGAGAAAAAAGCTCCGGGTTGGATGAAGGGTATGCTCGCTGCCTACGACAACGACCCCTACAAGCGTCTGGTCACATTGGCTAAGAAGGCCCAGAAGGATGGTGTTATCAAGGGTATCCTGATGCATCAGGGCGAGACCAATACTGGCGACCCCAAGTGGGCTGGTATGGTGAAGCAGGTATATGATAACCTCTGTGGCGACCTGCAGTTGAAGCCCGAGGAGGTGAACCTCTATGTAGGAAACATCGTTCAGGCTGGTGGTAAGGGCGTCTGCATCGGTTGTAAGAAGCAGATTGATGAACTGCCCCAGACCATTCACACTTGTCAGGTCATCTCTTCTGACGACTGCTCTAACGGTCCTGACCGTCTGCACTTCGATGCTGCCGGCTATCGTGAACTGGGTTGCCGCTATGGTGAGGCCGTAGCTCGTCACCTTGGTTTCGAGCCCAAGCGTCCTAAGGATATGCCTGTAGCTATCAAGAAGATTGAGGTACCCGCTGATGCTCAGACCGTAGAGAACGCCATTCCAGGCAATGAGTTCCCAAAGATTGACAAGCAGCGTCGTGCTTATTTCCGCATCAATGCCCCTCAGGCAAAGAAGGTTGTTGTTGACATTTGCAGCAAGAAATACGATATGCAGCCCGATGGTCGTGGTGGTTTCATGGCTGTGACCGATCCTCTGCCTGTTGGTTTCCACTATTATTTCATGAATATTGACGGCGTGAACTTCATCGACCCTGCCTCTGAGACCTACTTCGGTTGCAACCGTGAGTGCGGCGGTCTTGAGGTACCCGAGGGTCCGGAAGGCGACTACTACCGTCCCCAGCAGGGCATTGCTCATGGTCAGGTGCGCAGCATCTACTACCACAGCCCCAATTCTAAGTTTGGCGAGTGGCGTCACGCTTTGGTTTACACCCCAGCTGAGTATGAGCTGGCAAAGAATGCCAAGAAGCGCTATCCCGTGCTCTACTTGCAGCATGGTATGGGCGAGGGTGAGACCAGCTGGATGCTTCAGGGAAAGATGCAGCACATCATGGACAACGCTATAGCCAAGGGTGAGGCTGTGCCTATGCTCGTAGTGATGGAGAGTGGTGATATCAAGCAGCCCTTCGGTGGCGGCAATAATCAGGCCGGGCGTAGCGAGTATGGTGCTTCGTTCTATCCCGTTCTGCTGAACGACTTGATTCCTTACATCGATGCCAACTTCCGTACGAAGACCGACCGTGACAACCGTGCTATGGCTGGTTTGTCTTGGGGTGGACATCAGACCTTCGATGTGGCGCTTACCAATCTGGATAAGTTCGCTTGGATTGGTACCTTCAGCGGTGCTATCTTCGGTCTTGACGTGAAGACCGCTTACAATGGTGTCTTCGCTAATGCCGACGAGTTCAATAAGAAAGTACATTATATGTATATGAACTGGGGCTCTGACGACTTCGTGAAGAGTCAGCCTATCGTTGACAGCCTGCGTGAGATGGGAATCAAGGTCGATGCTTCTGTTTCCGAGGGTACAGGCCATGAGTTCCTGACTTGGCGTCGCGGACTCCACGAGTTTATTCCACACCTGTTCAAGAAGTAATTACTTGGATTCATACCTAAAATCCGCAAGATTCATCTGAGTCTTGCGGATTTTTCTGGTTCGATTCAGCGCATCAGTTGTCTGACTTCCTCAATGTCTTTTCCCAGGCTTTCTGCTATGTCTTCAGCCGACATTCCTGCCTTGACCAACATCTGGATAGATGTTCGTAGCATAGCCTTCTGCTCCGTGAGCTGTGCATCCTTTTCTGTGAGCTGTGCATCCTTTTCTGTGAGCTGGGCATTCTTTTCTGTGAGCTGGGCATTCTTTTCCGTGAGCTGTGCATCCTTTTCCGTGAGCTGTGCATCCTTTTCCGTGAGCTGGGCATTCTTTTCCGTGAGCTGGGCATTCTTTTCTGTGAGTTCGGCACTCTTTTCTGTGAGTTCGGCACTCTTTTCTGCAAGTTCGGCACTCTTTTCTGCAAGTTGAGCGTTCTTCTCGGCAAGCTGCTGGTCCTTCAGGAGTATTTCCGTATCGCGCTTCTCTATGATCGAGAAGTACTCGTCCTCCACGTTCATGCGATGCCGCATATCGGCATCGGCCGCCGCCATTGTCAGGCGATGGATGATGCGCTCCATGTCGCGGTCGTCAGAGTAGACCTGCTCGTCAAGACGGAGAATATGCTCGTCCATCTCGTCTTTCCTCGTCTGGTCGAAGATGCTCAGCACCATGTCCAGACGGTTGTTGATCTGGCCGTGCAGGCGTGGAATCTGTACGATGATGCTGTCGTGGGTCAGGCTCTCCACGAAGGGGTTGGGAAGTCCTTTCGTCACCAGGTTGCCGTTGTAGTCCATCGGCTGATGATGGACATAGATCACGGGTTCCTCGATGTCGCCCACTTTATGTCCCAGCAGGTATACCGCAACGGTAGGCAAGGCATAGTCGCCCTTCATGTTCTTCGGGTTGGAATAGTGCACGCCCAGGTACTGCCGGAAGCGCAGCGTCTCGGTCTCAAGCCAGGTCTTTTGTAGTTCCACAAGAATCAGGTGCTCCGAGCCGTCGTTCTCGCGGATGGTGGCTCCGAAGTCAATGCGGTAAACCGACAGCGTGTCGCGCTGGTCGTTGGCATATTCGTGTGGGCGTACCTCTACCTCTACCACGTTCTTCTTCAGCAGGGCCGAGAGAATGGTGCGGGCAATACGCTCGTCTTCCATCAGGTATTTGAAGACGATGTCGTAAATTGGATTGGCTACTATCATATCTGTTGCAATTTGTGAGCAAAGATACGAAGAAATCTTAGAAAACGCATCGTTGTACAAACTTTTAACACATTATTAATAAATTAATTCAAGTTTCTGAAGTTAACTCCCATTTGTACTTCCTTGCTGAAATAAAAGAAACATGGATTACCATATACAGCTTCGTCACTAAACTGATTGCCAAAGTATTTCAACGGTGATGTCAAAGTGTATGGCCGACGTTACAATATAGACGATATTGCAAACTGATATAGTCCATTTTGCAGAGTAATACAGACCATTTTAATGAACAAAATAGTCCATTTTGCAATACCACTTCTATGCTTCGCCATCGCTGCTGGTACAGGTTTGAATGTCACGGGAGCCAACCATGTGATTCATTATAGTCGACATTGGAATCCAGCTAAGGAAGGTCAAGCTACAGACCGCGCCTACAGGATTGGACAGACGAAAGATGTTTATGTCTATTATCCAATGGCTGTAAGTCCGAATTTCCAAGCCTTTGATATAACATTAATAAGCTATGGCACGAAAATGATGACGATAAGCCAAGTCCTCTTCCGATTGCGTTTTATTCCTCTTTTTCTTTGTTGTTTCAAAAATAATTACTACATTTGCAGCATCGATAACTAAAACGATTGTTCTATGAAACTATTTACACGACTTTTCCTGACAGCAACACTGCTGATGAGCGTGCTGACAATCACGGGTCAGACAGAGAATAATCCTCAACAGGATCCGCAGCAAGATCCGGCTATGGCTTACAATAAGATGATAAGCACGCTGGTGCTTCACATCAACGAGTCGTTTGACCTGACAAGAAATCTTGTCTATATGAACGACCTGTCCAGCGACCAAGCCTATTGCGTGTGGGCTGACGCAGGCCTTCCTGATCTGTGTGCTGGTAGTCCGCAGGCTTCCAATCCGTATGTGTTGAATTGCTGGTTGCAACTGTTTGAGTGCATTGACATCTGCAACCAATTCTTAGACAATTTCAGCGGTGACGACGAATCCATGAAGAGCCTGCTGGCAGAGGCACGATTTCTGCGTGCCCTCTACTACAGCTATGCCATGGACCTTTGGGGCGACATTCCTCTGCGCACGTCGTATGCTGAGACTCCGAATCCACAAGAGACACGTACACCACGCAGCGAGGTGTTTAATTTCTTGGTAAGTGAACTGACGGATGTCGCTACCGTACTGCCAGCTGCCAGTGAGACCAACTACGGACATCCCACACGCGGTGCGGCACTACTGCTGCTGGCTCGACTTTACCTGAACAGCGAGGTGTATACAGGTCAGGCACGATGGGCTGAAGCTAAGGAGATGGCCACAGCGGTGATTAATGGAGGCTATACCCTGTGCAGCGACTATAGTAGGCTGTTCATGGGTGATAACGACAGCAACGGCGCACAGCAGGAGATCGTTCTGCCTGTATCGGTGAACAGTTCTTATATGGCCTACTGGGGTAATACCACATTCCTGATAGCCAGCACCTACGACTACACTATGCCCGACTGCGGCCTGAACCAATATTGGGGGGGAGTCGTTCTGCGCAGTTCTATGCTGCGGGCATTCGGCTTGGACGGAATCCCATATCTGAATACGGTTGCTGAAGCCCAGCAGGCTGCTGGTGATGAGCGTTGCATGATACAATGCAACGGAAAGGCTGAGCTGGGAGCTAATTTCAGCAATGGCATCCACTGTCTGAAATATTCCAACCTGCGCACTGACGATACCACACCTTCCGATCCCAGTCATGCCGACACCGACTTCCCGCTGATGCGACTGGCTGAGGCTTACCTCATTGCCGCCGAGGCTGACGCACGGCTGAACGGCGGTGTGTGTACAGCCAACGGCCTGCAGCTCCTGAATATGTTGCGTACCCGCGCCAAGGCCGGTAATCTGAACAGTGCCGACCTCGGCGTAATCTGTGACGAGTGGGCTCGTGAGTTCTATCTGGAAGGTCAGCGACGCAGTCAGCTCATACGCTTCGGCTATTACAGCAATGCCAATTACCTGTGGGATGGCAAGGGTAACACCGTAGGTAACCTGATGCCTGTACCCAACAACATCATCAGGGAATATCCCAACTACGTACAGAATCCAGGCTATGAGGACTTCAGCGTCAAACCTGAGGGAATGACTATGAACACCCCTGCCTTTGCAGACTTGACCGTCGACTTGAAGAAGTTCCAAGCCCTTCAGTTCAGTTGGACGCGTCCTACCAACTTCAACGACAGCGACGAGCTGACCTACGATGTCCAGATAGCCACTGATGCTGCTTTCAATAACAGTTTCAGCATAGATGGCCTTAGCCAAACCAATATACAGCTTTCCGCGCAGTCTTTGTACAACTACTTGGGCGGAATGGGCATCGGTGACGGTGAAACAGTCGTTCTCTATGTCCGTGTGGCTTGCCACGGTGTAGCCACGGATGCCATCAGTTTCAGTGTAGTACGTTCTAACGTCATGATTCAGCCTAAAACATGGTTCCTGACAGGTTTCGATATTGCCGACGGTTCATGGGCAAACAGCGTGAATGCTGTAGGTACCGGAATGGTGCCAATGTTCATCAGTCAGGTATACAATAATGGCTATGCCAGTTTGACCTATACCGACTATTTCGGTGGAAATGGCTTTAAGGGCGTGGCCACACCAGGCGACTGGAATAATCAAGTGGGAGAGATCAATGGCCAATACTATTTCAACGAGGGATCATCGGCAAATATCATACTCAACGGTTACTACACCATCGCCCTTTATCCGCAAGAGAGTTTCTTATTGGTTCAGCCACTGGACTTTACGCCTATGGAATACAGCTCCATCGGAATAATCGGTTCATTCAATGGCTGGGGAAGCGATCTGGAGATGACACGAACCAGTGCCACCAGTCATACGTGGTATGCACAGGTCACCTTTGAAGAGAGTACTGAGCTGAAATTCCGTGCCAATGGCAGTTGGGATATCAACTGGGGTGAGCAGGCATTCCCCTACGGGCAAAGTGTCACAAATGGTGCGAATATTTCTGTCAAGGCCGGCACATGGAAGGTGTTCTTCAACGATATCGATGGTCGCTATCTGTTCATGGATGCCGAGACAGCTCAGTTGCCTGGCAGCATCGATTCAGAAAACACCGTCGACGGGCTGTACCTGAACAAGGAGTTTGCCACCATCATAGCTACAGCTGCTGATCCTATCGATGTCAGCAAGGATGCAAACGTCAAGGTGGCCAACATACAGGCGGGTGAATACCTTGCGCTCTATCTGGTGGTTGGCAACCATAGCTATTATCTGGAAAGCCCTGACTATACATATCCTGCTACAAGTCTGAAATACTTGGCTGACTTTGCTGTAGACAAGACGCAGAAGGTGGAGAACGGTGTGAAGACAACTACGTTCTCTGCAAAGCTGCGCGGCTATGTCACGAAACAGGACCTGACCGTCTTCACTGAGTCGGAACCTTTCGTCATTACGCTCATTGAACAGCAGCAGCCGTTGACCGTAGAGGATGACTACTTCTATATTGGTGGTTGTAACGGCTGGGACATGACTGACCAGGGTTCGCCGCTGATTCGTGAAGGCAATATGGTGTTCAGCTATACATGGACGCTACCTGCCAATGTGGAAGACTGGTTCTGCATAGCTCCTGCCAGTGCTTACACCAGCAACAACTTCTGGGGAAGTCTGGTGCGCCCGACATATAACGGTGCATCAACAGGCACAGGAGCCTTCGTCGTTCCGTCAGCTGACGGAGCATGGTGTATCCCTGCCAGCGAGGTGGAAAAGACCTACTGTATGGTCATTGACTTCAGCACCATGACGTATACGCTTAGTGATGTCGTTGCAACGGGTATTGTTGAAATTCACAATTCGCAATTCGCCATTCACAATGAGGCTACGGCTCCTGTTTACGACCTGAACGGTCGTGCACTCAAAGGACAGCTGAAACAGGGACTCTATATCAGGGGTGGCCGAAAGGTAGTGGTCAGCAAGTAGCCGTAAAGACGATTTGTACTGCTTTTTCCAAAAAATACACCCTGTTTTATTGCGCAATCCAAATAAAAGTGCTAAATTTGTCAGCAGAATTTTAAACAAGAGTATTATGATAGACGTAAAAGAGACTTTAGGGCAGGCCGAAGAACGCATGGAGATGGCAGCGTTGTTTCTGGAAGAGGAACTGAACCGCATCCGTGCCGGTCGTGCTAATGTGGCCATTTTGGATGGCGTTCGTGTGGAATCCTACGGCAGTCGTGTACCCCTGAATCAGGTGGCCACCGTGAACTGTCCAGATGCCCGTACCATTGCTATCAAGCCTTGGGACAGGAAGCAGATTCGTGATATCGAGAAAGCCATTATGGACAGCGATGTAGGCATTACGCCTGAAAATAATGGTGAGGTGATTCGTCTGGCTATCCCACAGCCCACTGAGGAACGTCGCCGTGACCTGGTGAAGCAGTGCAACAAGATTGCCGAGAAGGCCAAGGTTGAGGTGCGCAACGTACGTGGCGACATCAAGGACAAACTGAAGAAGGCCATCAAGGACGGACTCTCTGAGGACAACGAGAAGGATGCCGAGGATCAGTTGCAGAAGTTGCACGATAAGTACATCAAGAAACTGGATGTGCTCATTGAGGCAAAGAACAAGGAGATTATGACGGTCTAATGAAGGGACTCGTCGTAAAGAATACAGGCAGTTGGTACACCGTTCGAACGGACGATGGCCAACTGCTTGATTGTAAGATAAAGGGTAACTTCCGTTTGAAGGGTATCCGCACTACCAATCCTGTTGCCGTGGGCGATAGGGTGGAAGTAAGCCTCCCACCAACCCCCTCCGATAGAGGGGGAGCTTGGATTACAGAGATTGAGGACCGTCGCAACTATATCATTCGCAAGAGTATCAACCTTTCGAAGCAGAGTCATATCATTGCGGCCAACGTGGATCAGGCTTTCCTGATTGTCACCGTTGCCAATCCGCAGACCTCTACGACGTTCATCGACCGTTTCCTGGCTTCTGCTGAGGCCTACCGTGTACCCGTGGTGCTGATTTTCAACAAGACCGATTTGCTTGATGAGGATGCGCTGCGCTATCAGCAGGCCGTGGTGAATCTCTATGAGACGATTGGTTACGAATGTCGGCAGGTGTCGGCAGAGACGGGCGAGGGTATCGACGACCTGCGCCCCATGCTGGAAGGTAAAATCACGTTGCTTAGTGGAAATAGTGGAGTGGGGAAGTCCACGCTCATCAACCGCTTGGTGCCTGGTGCCAACCTGCGTACGGCTGAACTCAGCGATGCCTACAACATGGGTATGCACACCACCACGTTTAGCGAGATGATTGCGTTGCCCCCCCTTTCGTCCCCCGAGGGGGATACTATAGAAGCCCCCTCGGGGGCAGTAGGGGGGGCTTCCTACCTCATTGATACCCCAGGCATTAAGGGATTTGGAACCTTCGATATGGAGCCCGAGGAGATTACCGGCTATTTCAAGGATATCTTCCATTTCTCGAAGGACTGCCGTTTCTCTAACTGCACCCATACCCATGAGCCTGGCTGTGCCGTGCTGAAAGCGGTAGAGGAACATTATATCGCTGAGAGCCGCTACCAGTCGTACCTCTCGATGCTCGATGATAAGGAGGAAGGGAAATATCGCGAAGCGCAGTAGGAGTGAATAGTGAAGAGTGAATAGTGAAGAGTGAATAGTGAATAGTTTGCTACCGCTTCATGATTATTGAGATTACTACCTTAAATGAGCCTGGCATAGAGGTCTTCGGTCAGTTGACTGAAGCCCAGTTGCGCAATGCGCTTGACCCAGCGAAGGGCATCTTCATTGCTGAGAGTCCCAAGGTGATTCGTGTGGCGCTTGATGCTGGTTATGAGCCTCTGTCTTTGCTCTGCGAACGAAAGCATATCACTGGCGATGCCGCCGATATCATTGCCCGCTGTGGCGAAATTCCCGTTTATACTGGCGACCGTGAGTTGCTGGCACAGCTCACTGGCTACACCCTGACGCGTGGCGTGCTTTGTGCCATGCGTCGTCCACAGGCCAAGCCCTTGCAGGATGTGATAAAAGATACGCGTAGGGTGGTGGTGATTGATGGCGTAGTCGATACTACGAATATTGGTGCCATCTTCCGTTCTGCTGCCGCCTTGGGCATCGAGGCCGTGCTGCTGACGCGTAATTCCTGCGACCCCTGGAACCGCCGTGCTGTGCGTGTGTCTATGGGGTCTGTATTCTTAGTACCTTGGACGTGGCTCGACAGCTATGACGATCTGAAAGCATTGGGCTTTAAGACGGTGGCAATGGCCCTGACGGATAAATCCATCTCACTCGATGCCCCTGTGCTCAAAGCCGAGCCCCGCTTGGCTATCGTGATGGGCACCGAGGGCGACGGACTCCCCAAGGAAACCATCGCCTCTACCGATTACGTGGTGCGCATCCCCATGGCGCATGGCGTTGACTCACTCAATGTGGCTGCTGCCGCTGCCGTGGCCTTTTGGGAATTGGGGAAATAATCTTTTTTTGCAATGAGGGGTGTTAGCATCCACAAAAACAATAATCTCTTCATACGTCTGCTATTTTTGTTTGCAAAGGTATGAAGAGATTGTTTATTAGACGATTTTTCTTCCTGACAATTGTCTGACAATTGTCTGACAGGAACCTATCTACCTGATAGTCAGGCCGTATGACTTTCCTCTGTCTGACTCGATTTTGAGGTCGGAATGTTCTTCTATGATGGGCTTCAGCCGTCGGATAAGCGTGTAAAGCGTCTCGCTGGCATCGGGTTTCTTGGGCCAGAGGGCATCGCAAATCTCTGCTTTCGACAACTGATGCGAGGGCGACTGCCACAGCATCTCCATCAGCTGCTGCTGCATCGGGGTTAGCTTTACTTCGCAGCCTTTGGCATTGACGAACCGCCCATCTTGCAGCATCATGCCGCCATAGAGACCTAATGCAGACAGCCGCCTATGCTGATAC
>Ga0256405_10004798_pt1 | contig 24635 bp, 23 predicted proteins | sample RumenRJG_02DNA_FD_189096 | JGI IMG/M metagenome (GOLD analysis project Ga0256405, IMG submission 189096) | Bovine rumen microbial communities from Lethbridge, Alberta, Canada - RJG_02 | ecosystem: Host-associated > Mammals > Digestive system > Stomach > Rumen | place: Canada: Alberta... | reverse complement strand
CTCTTTGATGGCCTCTATGGCCACTTTTGCCTTGAACTTGGCGTCGTACTTTTTTCTTGTTTGCTTCATGGTGCAAAGTTATTGATTTTTAACTTAAGCACCTGTATTAAAATCCGGGAGTATTATACAGCATGGAGACATTAATAATTAAACAATACCAGGATGAGATTTCATATTTGCAATCTTTGCTTGATGCTAATGGCATTCCGTATGACTATGAGGCGTATTCAAAGGTGCAGAATAAAGCCGGCCAAAAGGATGTAGAATTGATGCCTTTGGACATTTCCCCAGAAATGGCAAAATTCTTCTTTTCGATGTTCCACGGGCGGGTTGATGTCTATGCCAGACGCTCAAAGGATAAGGGTTATTTTCCGGAGTGTAGTAATTTCTGGAAGTCAGGAATTTGCCCGAAAAAAGATAAAGTGAAGATTAAGTGTGCGGAATGCTCTGCCAGAGCTTATGCGGTGTTGAATTCCAAGGTCCTGATGCAACATTTCAAAGGAGAGAGGGAAGATTGCACGGACGTTCTTGGAGTGTATGTAATGTTGAAAGAGAATACGTGTCGCTTTATTGTATTTGATTTTGATGACCATAATGGAGAATCGGATACACCTGATGATTGGCAGAAAGAAGTTGACACGATGCGTGAAATTTGCCGGATGTGTGGAATTGACTGCCTTGTGGAACGCTCCCGGTCAGGACACGGTGCACACATATGGATATTCTTTAGTGAGGCAATCCCTGCAGAGAAAGCAAGAAAGTTTGGTAATGCTCTCATAACCAAGGGGACAGAGTTCATCAGTGTAAATAATTTCAGATATTATGATCGTCTGCTTCCAATGCAGGATGCTCTCCAGGGAGGAGGATTGGGTAATCTTATAGCGTTGCCTTGGCAGGGAAGGGCGATGAAGAAGGGAAATAGTGTGTTCGTTGATAAACAGTGGTGTCCTTTTCTTGATCAGATGACAACATTGAAGAATGTTAGGAAATTGTCTCTAAAGGAAGTTGAATCGTATATACAGGATTGGAATGTTGATGATAGATTGTATGAACAATGTATAGATGATGAATTAAGGGACAATAATAGCTTATTTGAGCGCAATGGCTTTCATCACTCGGACGCTCTATGTGAAGTAAAGATTGTGTTGAAAAATGGTATATACATCAATACCAACGGATTGAGGCCTCGTCTCCAAAATTCTATGCGTCGTCTTGCCGCATATTCCAATCCGGAGTTCTATAAAACACTGAGGCGGGGATTCAATACTAATGGAATACCTCGTGTTGTGTACTGCGGATACGAAGACGGTGCTCATATTGTTCTACCTCGTGCTTGCAGAGAAACACTATTGTCACGTCTTGATGATGGAGACATTAAATATCAAATAATTGATAATCGACAGAAAGGCAGGCCGGTAGATGTTGCATTCAACGGAACATTGTATCCTGAGCAGAATTCAGCTGTCGCGGCTCTTTTAAAGTTTGAGGATGGAATTTTGAATGCAGCAACGGCTTTCGGCAAAACGGTTGTCGGTGCATATATGATTTCACAAAGAAAGGTCAATACTCTCATTCTGGTTCATAATGTCGAGATTATGAATAATTGGGTGAGCGATCTTACGAAGTTTCTATCCGTCAATGAAGATTTACCTACTTATACCACACCTTCGGGACGGTTGAAACAGAGAAAATCATTGATTGGTACATTCTCATCTCAAAAGAACAACCTCACGAGTATCATTGACGTAGTAATGGTATCCTCTCTCGGTAAAGATGGCAATGTGAATCCGATGGTCAAGGATTATGGTATGGTGATAATGGATGAGTGCCATCATGGTGCTGCATATACAAGTGAGTCGGTCCTGCGAGCGATTAGTGCGAAGTATGTTTATGGACTCACTGCAACGACAAAACGCGATGATGGACAGGAGCGGAGGATGTTTATGCAGCTTGGCCCGGTGAGATATAAGTATTCAGCAAAGGAAAGGGCGGAGAAACAGGGAATAGGTCATTTTATATATCCGAGATTCACCAGACTTGTTGATCTGTCGGAGAATATAACCATCACTGAAGCGCTGAGTTTGGTTGCGAGAGATGAACTGCGTAACCTTCAGATTGTTGCAGATGTCAAAGAATGCATCCGCCTTGGTCGTACCCCGATTGTAATGACCAAGCGCAAAGACCATGCGGCGATTCTATATGATATGCTGAAAGGGGAGGCTCGGCATACCTTTTTGCTCCAGGGTGGCGGAAGTATGAAAGAACGTGCGGCCTTAAGGGAGAAGATGGCTGCTGTGCCCTCTGACGAATCAATGCTTGCAGTTGCAATAGGGCAATATATTGGAGAAGGCTTCAACTATCCGCGTCTTGATACACTCCTTCTTGCTATGCCAATCTCCTTTGAAGGTAATGTGGAACAGTACGCAGGCCGACTGAACAGGGATTATGAAGGAAAGAAAGATGTTATCATTTTCGATTACATCGACAGATATATCCCTATTCTGGAGCGTATGTACTATAAAAGATTAAGAACTTACAAGCGGATTGGCTTTGATATTTGCTCTCAAGTGGTTGATAAACAGGATATCAGCAATTCGATATATGATTATACGACATATTCTAAGGTCTTCTCTCAAGATATGTCATCTGCCAATTCTTCTGTGATCATATCCAGTCCCGGGATTGGCACAAGCAAAATCTGGCAATTCGTTAGACTGCTGCCAATGATACAGGAACGTGGCGTAAAGACAACAGTTATTACTATGTCACCTTCCTTATATCCGGAAGATGCAGTAAAGCATCAGGAAGAGCTTGTGCAGATCCTTCGTTCGTCAGGAATTGATGTCAAAACCCAGGATAATTGTAAAGAACACTTTGCCGTTATCGACGGATCCATTGTATGGTATGGCAGTATGAATTTCCTCTCCCGTGAAAGAGAGGATGACAACCTTATGAGGATTGAGAGCAAATCCATCGCCCAGGAAGTGCTCCTAAGATATGCTCAGGGAAATAGATAACCTTTATTTTCTGATACACCAACTTATCACAGATTGATTGCGAAGAACTTACGCAATAGTGGCGAGACCTGCCGGTGATGCCCATCGATACCGAAGGACCACAATCCCGGAAAGTTTATTTACCGAATGCCAAGTTCGGGAATAAAAATTGGCCAAATGGGTGAATAATTTTTGGCCAAATGGGTGAACGAGAAAGATTTTTCGTATCTTTGTTGTAGCTATAAAGAGGACTCCATATGAAATTCCCTAAAAAGGATGCCTTGATTCCCATCAATCTGACAGCTAACGTCTGGACAAATATAGTCAATTTATCGGATAGTATGGCTTGGTATTATATGGTTTTCGTCAATATTTCGTGAAACCGTATCCTCTATCCTGAAGTCGTTGATTTGGTAAAGGAGGAGTTCCTGGCCATCCTGATCCAGGCGATGAAATCAATCGGCGAAAGCCGGATGACGGATCATCATCGTACGGCTATCAATAGCCAAATGCCATGTCAGAGTATCTTATAATGTAGTCTTGAAGATCTCTTCCAGTTTTGCAGCCTCTTCCTCGAGTTTCTGGGGATTCTGTTTGGCGAGCTTTGCAAGGTTGAGAAGTTTCCACTTGACTGACGGGTATTCTTTGAGATACTCGAACTCATAGCTATCCCATGCGGGAGTGCCTTTCTCAAAGCTGACAAGAAATCGCTTGTCTGCGTCGGTCATCAATGCGTTGACATCTGCAATGAGTCTTGTGCGGGTATCTTCAAATTCCTGATAGGTGAAAGGTATCTCGGTCATGCCTTCGAACTGGTTTGCCATTGCTTCACGCTGGTCGATGAGTCGCGGCGCAAAAGACTCGTGTATCGGGCGGTCGCTTCCGAGAAGGCAGAAGATCAGACCCTCGCGGCACTTGTCAAGAGGGAAGTCCATGTACTTGACGTCAAATAGGTCGCGGGGATGCTGGCGAGAAAGCGCAGCTGCGATTTTGCCGCCGTATAGCTGAGTAAGAGGCACAATACCCGCCTCGCAGTACAGGCCGAATTCCTCCTGGGCCTTTTCGCTGAGCGGCTGGGATACAATCGGACCGCTTACGATTCCTCTCTTGGTCTGGTTCACTTCTACCTTTACCTGCTTGCCCCGATATTCGCAGAGAAGCTTGCAGGTATTGTAGTTCGGGGTTATGTGCATTCCTTTGAATGCTTTTACGGCTTTCTCGCAGATGGATGCGAGGTGCTTGTTGATATCAGCAATACTTGTCTGCCTGTCTGAAAGTGGGATATAAGTGAGGTCAATGTCAACTGAATATCGTGGAAGATCCTTCAGGAACAAGTTGATGGCCGTTCCGCCGTGTACGGCAAATACTCCTTCGTCCATGATGATAGGCATCAGGCGAAGCAGCAGTTCCACTTTCTGGGCATAGACTTGTGTGTTGATATTATTGTTATTCATATTCAGCCAGTTCTTTAGGGATTGTCATGTTGTATTTGGCGATGTACCTGCCAGTTGGCACAATCATATAGCGTGATGTGCCGAGCGGAATAGAGTCCAGGTTCAAGGTTCTGAACCACTGGTGTCCTGCTTTCTCTGCCATGTAGAGGAAGAGCCTTCTTACTTTCTTTGATGTGCATGTCTCCAGAAGCGATTGCACGAGTTTGGGCCGTAGAGTGGTCAGGCTTTCCATTATATAATACAGATCCAGCAGAGAAGCAGATGACTCCGGAAGGTTAAGGCACTCCAGCATTGCTCTTTCCGGCGATGAAACAAGCAACTCGTTGCCGTCTGAGACGAAAGGCTCTACGCCCTTGCGGTCATCTCCCAGAAACGAGGTTACCATGTACTTTATGGTCATGTCCCATTCCCTCTGCGTCAGCCATGTGGGGAGTTTGTCGTCTTTGCCGGTAAACAGATATGCCTGCGGCTTTCCCATGGACAGGTAGTGCGAGTATCCTCTCATCTCGAGCGCTGTGTATGCACCTACGATGCATTCTTTTGAGAGCTGGTAGTTGTATGCTGAAATGGTCTGCATCAATGTAGGAGTTGTGCCCTGAAGTGCATATACACCTTTTGACAGACGAGAGAGCCAGCCGCTTTTCATATATGCATACTGACTTTTGGCATCGAGCCCCTGACGGGAAAGCCATTCTCCGAACAATATTTTGGTATCCGGATTAGACTTAAGTATTTGCTGTATCTTTGTTGCCATATTCTATAAATATGTGAATTTGAGAGTAAATACTTAGCAAATATATGACTTTATCCTTAAACTGCCAAACAATTCTTTGGCCTATACGACACAGCGGTCACCCGGTGATGTGTCCGCTTGGTATTGGTGTCACACAATGTCCACAAATTCACCCTCTATGTAACATACGTCCAAAAAGGTGTACAACTGGTGACCAAGGTATGTTATTATTTGGAATTCTCGTATATTTATAAGCATTTGATTATCAACAAAAAAGCCCTCTGCTTAATTGCAGAAGGCTGTACACCTGGTGTCTACATTTAACTAATAGAGTAACAATGACTTACGCGGTTTTTTTTATTTTCCCACGCAGATTTTAGAACTATTTGATTATAAATATTTTGTATCTTACGTGATACAAATGTGGTACAAAGAAATCAATAACAATTCTGAATGTAATAAAAAGAAGAAGTTTGGGAATTGTACCGACTATTTGTTGATATTTATTGATTTTTCGTGTTGTTTGTATTGACAAATCGAAAAGTATTGTAGCTTTGCATCAGAGTTCATTTTTCAGTTGAGAAAAGGAAATCGAAGGACGCAAGCCATAGATGTTCTGCGTCTTTTGCTTTTATAGGTCTTCCTTAATTCTCCGTTTCCATTTCTTTGCCATCTTATTACGAGCTTTCTCTTTTCCCTCCATATAGTATGCAGTGAGAGGATAATATTCCTCTTTATTGCGGAGAGGCTCGAGAACTATAATGTAGTCCTCGTCTTTGTCCCAAATATAAGTTCTCTTTCCGACCGGCTCTTCGACAGATAATACCGCCATATTGTCCTTTTTTCTCTCTTCGAGATGATATCTAACCCAATGGAGCCTTACTGAGCGTGAAGGATCATATTCTCTTTTCCTCGTTGCTTCATCGAACTCGTTTTATACTATAAAAACTTTGTATTGCATAAAATAGTATGTTTTTTATGCAATAGGCTATGCTAATTGAAGAAAAAGTAGTAATATTGCACTTGAATAACAAGATGTAAGATGAAAACAATCATTCTAAATCAGCGTAGAGAACGTGATGAATTGATGTCACGCCCTTATTTAATGCGTAGAAGTAATCAAGATACAGATTTGTTGTTAAGCAGTAGTCTGATAAAGCTAATAACAGGTCCTAGACGAGTTGGTAAATCTACTCAAGCATTATTGATGCTTAGAGACAAAAATTTTGCCTACTTGAATTTCGATAATTACTCGTTGTTGGACGCTTGGGATGCAAACCTTGTTATGCGAATGCTGGATGATGTCTATCCTGGTTATGAATATATTTTGTTAGATGAGGTTCAGAACTTGGATGGATGGGATCTGTGGGTCAGTGAACTCTATAGATTGGGAAAGAATCTTGTAATAACTGGTAGCAATGCCAGAATGCTAAGCAGTGAAATGGCTACAGTTCTCACTGGGAAATATCTTCAACTGGAAATGTTGCCATTTAGTCTTGAGGAGTTTTTCGACTGGAACAAACTGGACCTTCACTGTCTGAATCCAGAAGATAAAACGAATTCATTAGTATTGGCAGATGATTATCTTAGAAATGGCGGTTACCCTGAAGTGGTAGCATCACGTCAAATGACTCGTAGTTATCTTGACACCTTGTTTGATTCTATTGTATGGAAAGATGTTGCCAAACGTCACAATGTCCGTAATGTGACTGACCTGAATAATTTAGCCATGTATCTTGTGTCTAACTTCTGCAATCCTGTCAGTGCAAACGATTTGACTACGGAACTTGGTTTCTCCAGTGTCAATACTACTAGGAAGTATATGGATTACTTGCATGAACCATACCTGTTCTACTATTTATCACGCTACAACAATAAACTCAAATTGATGAAGAAAGCACCAAGAAAAGTGTATGTGGTTGACAACGGATTTGTTACATCCAAGGCCTTTTCTTTGAGTGACAACTTAGGACGTTTGCTGGAAAATCAAGTCTTCATCGAACTTGTACGTCGAGGCTACGATGTAGAAAGAACTATGTTCTATTATCGTTCACGAAACGATAAGGAAGTTGATTTCGTTCTTCGCAAAGAAGCACATATAGAACGCTTGGTACAAGTTTGCTATGATATGAGCAATCCTAAAACAGAGAAGCGTGAAGTGGATAGCATAGTTGAATGTGCTGGAGAATTAAAATGTAGCAACCTTGTTATCGTCACTAATAATGATAAGCGTACGATCGAAAAAGATGGTTATAAGATAGATGTAGTACCTATAACTGAATTTTTTTAATGCTTAGTATCTCGTTTCAAAATAGGGCATCCCGGGCCACCTCCGCGAGAATCTCCCCGTTTGTCTCATCATTCAGCAGTCCGGCTTTCTGGGCCTTGATAAGGTCATAGGCTCCTGAATACTCTCCGCTTATATCCATACCTATGACTATCTCGTTCTTGAATATAATGTCGAGCAGCCGCAGGAGGTCTGCCAGAGTTACGTTCCCCTGGTCCCAGTCGGTTATGGCGCTATCATGGGCGAGCACATCCTTGTCTATTGATATATATACGGGGTCCTTCAGGTGCACGTTGGAGAACCCTTTCCAGCCGTCTTCGCTCAGCAGGTTCTCCTCGCTGATGAACCGTACTCTTGAGCGGTAAGCTGTGTCGATGGTGCTGCGCTGTGACTCGGTTGGACCGATGATGATGACCTTCTTCAGATTTGGGTTGGTCTCAAGCATCACCCTCACCCAGTTGCCGCAGGTGAGCACCCCGTCAAATAATTCCTTGCGGATGTCTGTGTGATGGTCAATCAGAATGAGGGAGAATGGTGCGGACAACCTGTCCGTCCACAGCTTCGTCAGGTAATGGTAGTTTCCCGAATCAAGGAAATGGATTCCCTCCGGGGAGAAAGCCCTGATCCTTTCGGACAGTTCCTTCTGCGCCTCTTCCGAGCAGATGAATTCCTTCCCTTCGATGTCCCGGCAGTCAATCAGGTCGAACTTCTTGTCTTCCATCAGCGGTTCAAGATCATAGGCCCCGCTCATATTCATTACTACTGGTCGTTTCATAGCATTTGGAAAAAGAAAAAGCCCGCCCGCCGTTTCCGGCAGGCGGGCATCCATCCTAAGCCTGATTACTGGATTTCAATCTGCTTTACGGCAGGCTGCTTTTCAGTGGCCTTGACCTTCGGAATATCGATGGTAAGGATACCGTCGTTTACCGATGCCTTGATTTCATCCTTGTTCACATCCTCAGGAAGAGCGAGGCTCTGTTCGAATCTGTGATAAGAGAACTCCCTGCGGAGGTATTTCCTCTTCTTGTCCTCATCCTTGGATTCGTTCTTCTTCTCCATCGTCAAGACAAGATAGTTGTCGTCCGTGACGTTGACCTTAAAGTCTTCCTTGTTCATTCCTGGTGCTGCGACCTCGACCTTGTAGTCTTTCTCGTCTTCAATAACGTTGATGGCCGGAGCGGTTGCGTTTGTGCGGGTCATCCAATCATTGGCGAAGAAATCGTTGAAGATTTCGGGCAGCCAATTCTGTTCGTAACGTCTCATAGGTGTCATAATAAAAGTCTCCTATATTACAGTGTTAAACATATTTACCTGCCCCGTTGTTCGAACGATCATTCATAACCGGATGGTCGCTCTCGCTTTCGCGGGAACGATTAAGATACAGTCAAACGTGATGCCAAACAGTGTATGATTCAAAAATGCCTGCAACTGCTGCCAGAATGTACAAGGATGTGGACAAGATGACATCATCAGATGCCAGAATTTCAGTTCCGGTTCCGTCCCATCCTCTTCACAAGTATCTCCTCACTCTTTTGCAGTACTCCTCATATTCGCTACCAAAGTCATTCGATCTTTGGGGAATGTTTGATTACATAAATCCAGTGAATGTGGAGCAGAATCCGGACGATGTATTATTCGACGGATATCCGGGGGAATTGGACTCAGATGATATCGAGGACATATATGCTTTCCGCTACGGCGAGTCGGCTACAGGAATCCATCTTGTGTGGCATCCTATGGCTAAAACTCTGCAGGTGAGCTTGCCGCGCTGGGCTGTGGATGGAGATGTGGACTGTTGGGCAGCATGCTTGAATGGGATTCTGGAGAAGCATCCCCGCTGCAAGCTTGTGGCTGGAGACAAGGTTTTGCGAAAGATTGAACCTGACGTTGTCAACGCCGTAAAAGCGGATAGATTCCGCAGACTGCGAAAGAAACTATCCGAAGGCAGGCCATTCGATTTGGAAGGGCTGAACGTCGTGTGTGAAATTGATGCAAATCAGAGTGCAACAGAGGAAGATGCACGCCTTCTACAACGCGATTTTGCCGCGATGCAGTGGGATAACAATATCTGATTTAGCGCGTTTAAGGGAACTTCTATTTTCCGATGCAAAACTTCCCGAACACTTCGCCGAGGACTTCGTCGGGGGTGATGGAGTCGGAGGTGGAGGCGAAGATGGAGTTTATGTCGCAGATGGCGGCGCGCAGGTCCTCGGCGAGTAGCTCTTCGCTGATGCCCTCACGTACGGCGCGAACGACTGCCCGAAGGCTTTCCACGGCGCTGCTTAGGGCGTTATAATGCCTTGCAGACGTGACGATTACATGCTCGTCGGTGTCTGCGAAGCCGCACTTCACTATGGCCTTTTCGAGCTCCCGAAGCCCTTCCTTTCGAAGCGCCGAGATGCTTATCGCTCCTTCGCTTAGGCCGGAGAGCTCTTCCTTAACATGGCCATTCAGGTCACTCTTGTTCGCCACGACGATAATCTTCTGATTCTCAGAGTCTATCAGGCTTTCGACCTTACTCAGCATCTGCTCGCTTTCATCCTTTTTCGTCGCGTCCAGAAGGCAAATCACGATGGCTGCGTCCCGAATCTTCGCCAGGCTCCTCTCGATTCCCAGCCTCTCTATCATTTGCTCGGTCTCGCGAATGCCGGCCGTGTCTATAAACCTATATCTAACTCCTTCTATGACAATGCTTTCCTCTACCGTGTCGCGCGTGGTTCCCGGAATGTCCGAAGTAATCGCCCTATCCTCGCCGAGCAGGGCATTCAGCAGCGTACTCTTCCCGACGTTCGGCGCCCCCACAATCGCCACCGGCACGCCATTTTTCAGCGCATTTCCCACCCGGTAGCTGTCCCTGAGCCTGCTCATTTTCGCTATCGCGCTTTCGGCCAATCCTATAATCATCTCCCTGCTGGCAAATTCGACCTCCTCCTCGCTGAAATCCAGTTCCAATTCCACCAGAGCCGAGAGCCTAACCAGAGCATCTCTAAGTTCCTTGAAAGCAGCGGAATACTCGCCTCGCAGCTGGCTTTGGGCGACCTTAAGCGCAGCCTTCGAATCCGCAGCGATCACATCGGCCACTGCCTCCGCCTGTGCCAAGTCCATCTTCCCGTTCAAATAAGCCCTCTGCGTGAATTCACCCGGCCCCGCCATCCTGCATCCCTTTTCGCAAAGCAGGCCAATCGTCTCGCTGACAATATATTTCGAGCTATGACACGAAATCTCCACGCCATCTTCGCCGGTATAGGAGTTCGGCGCGCGGAACACGCTGACTATCACCTCGTCCAGAAGCGAGCCGTCCGATGCGAAGATGCTTCCGAAGTGCAGGGTGTATCCCTTCGACTGAGCTATCGAGCCCTTTCGCAAGCTAATGACCTTATCGGCCAATTCCAAACTGCCTTTCCCACTGACTCTTATCACGGAAATGGCCCCTGTACCCGGAACGGTCGCAGGTGCGCAGATGATGTCGTTATTATTCATCGTATTCCTTCCAATAATCTATTTTGAATGCCGGCGCCTGCTCGGTGTATCTTTTTAGACTTGAAGAAGATAGCCAAGTGATATAGCCATCCTTAAGCCCTGCTGCGAACAGTCCGCGTATCTCTTTTTCCAGATTCTCGGCGTTATAGTCGATGCCCTCCGGGTCCACGTGCTTCATCACGTGATAGGCCTGTATCCAAGTGCGCACCTTGGCAGGATTAGGAGTCGCAGCCTGCCTGCCCTGAACCCTCTTTCCCCAGGCCAATAACAGCTCGTACGGGTGATTCCAAGGCTTGCTGATGCCGTAGAACCCGTCAGGGAAGTGGTCCGGATAAGGCATGCCGCACATCACGTCGGCGATATTCGACAGAGCCGGCCAATACTGCCCGTAGGCGGTGGTGTAGTCCGGATTGGCACTCTCGCCGAAGACATCTATGGACACGTAAGCTCCCACGGCGTGAATCTCGTCGCAAGCGTATCTGACGAATCTCTGGATGGCCTGTACCTTCGATTCCCCGTAGACGTTATGGTAGTCCACCAGGCTCTCGATCTTAGTCATACGGTCCGGGAATCGCACGTAGTCGAAATTGATTTCGTTAAAGCCGAACTTCTCGACTGCCTCTCGGGCCAATTCCACGTTAAACTGCCAAACCTTTCTGTCATAAGCGCTTGGCCAGTAGGATTTGTTATGCTTGTAAGGCTCTCCGGTGGCGATTTCGGTGATGGCGCTCTGCGGATTGTCCTTCACGAAATAGGTGTCCTTGAAACAGGTGATTCGTCCCACTACGTAGAACCCCTCCTCGTGTAGTCTGGCCACGGCCCTGCGATAGAGTTCCTCGCCCCTAGCCGAGGCTCTGGCGTAGTTCGTAGGGGAGTGCCTGCGCATCGCATCTGCCTTGAAGCCAGGACATTCGTTATCCTTTATGTCTATGACGAAAGTGTTGATCTTAGTCTTTTTCGCCAATGCTATGTAGGCGTCGATGTTCTCGATGTTGCCCGGTGCGAAATTAATGTAGAGCGAATAGCAGGATTGCGGCATCACGTTATCCTCAAACGAAGGCTTTTCGTAAGGGTAATAGTCGCAGTCATAGGCCTTTCCGCCTCCGAAACTGTTCCTTACGGCCAGATGCAGCGAATCGTAGACTTCGGGCTTGTATCGGGCCAATGCGCTCTCCTGAGAGCGGGTAAGATACTTCCCGTAGACATATCCTTCGAGGTGGCCCGACTTAACCTTATAGCGGTGCACCTCGCCCTTATGGTCGGGCCAAGTGCTGCCTACGATCTGCACGCTCTTTCCTTTCTTTATCTGACCTCCGATTTTCGAATGCAAGGTGTCGCTCAGCACTGAAACCGTGCTGCGGGCGTAGAGCCTTTTTTCCTGCACGACCTGTAGGCTGTCAGTCGTGAGATTATGCTTGTTAATGTAGTATTTCTGTGATTTGGCGCTTTTTACCTCTACATAAGTACTGTCATCGGATACGATGGTGTTATCCGGGAAAACCTTGATTGAAGAGCCACGCACCGCGAAATCGCTTGCTTTCAGCTCTCCGGTCTTCTTGTCGGCGGAATAAAGAGTGGTATATGGGGATGGAGATGCTACAAGCATCTGTGTAGAGTTGTCCCCGCAACTCGCCAAGGCCGAAATTAGGGAAAGAGTGGTAAATAGTATGGCATTCATTCTCATATCGTATCTGAAATTGAGGTTTGCAAAGATAGTATATTTCGAGAATAATCGTAAATTTGTATGATCATAAAACTTGTTTTGATTATGGCATTGAATGAAATTCCGGTCCTGCTTCTGACCGGTTATCTCGGAAGCGGCAAAACTACGCTCGTAAACAGAATCCTAAATAATAAGAAAGGGGTAAAGTTCGCCGTAATAGTTAACGACATAGGTGAAGTTAACATAGACGCCTCGCTCATCGAGCAGGGCGGAGTAGTGGGACAGAAAGACGACAGTCTGGTCGCGCTTCAGAACGGATGCATCTGCTGCACCCTTAAGATGGACTTGGTCCAGCAAATCTGCGACATAGTATCCCAGCGTAAGTTCGACTATATAGTAATAGAGGCGAGCGGCATTTGCGAGCCGGAGCCTATCGCCCAGACCATCTGCAGCATCCCTTCCATGGGCGTGCAGTTCATAAAGGACGGCATCGCGAGACTCGACTGCATAGTGACCGTGGTGGATGCACTGCGTATGCGCGACGAGTTCGAGAGCGGAGATTCGCTCGTGGGCGACCAAATAGGTGAGGAGGACTTGGAGAGCCTCGTCATCCAGCAGATAGAGTTCTGTAACATCATTCTTCTTAACAAGGCGTCGGAGGTGAGTCCTTCGGAGCTCGGAAAGATAAAGCAGATAATTCGTACGCTTCAGCCTAAGGCTCAGATTATCGAGTGCGATTATGGCGAGGTCGACTTGGATAAGATTCTGAACACGCATTTGTTTGATTTTGAGAAGGTGGCGACGAGTGCCACCTGGATTAGCAAGGTGGAAGGCGGGGCTCCCGCCGACGACGAAGTGGAACACTTCGGGCACGAGGAGCACAAGGAGCACGAACACCACCACGACGAAGACGAGCACGGGCACCATCACCACGATGACCACCACGACGAAGATGAGCACGAGCACCACGATGACGACCACGAGCACGAACACCACCATCACCATCATCATGACCACGAAGGCGGGGAAGTGGAAGAGTACGGCATAGGCACATACGTTTACTATCGCCGTCAGCCTTTCGACATTAACAAGTTCGACTTCTTCCTGTCGCGGAATTGGCCTAAGAACGTGATTAGGACGAAGGGTCTTTGCTATTTTACCGAAAATACCGATATATGCTACCTTTTCGAGCAGGCAGGCAAGCAGATGAGCCTTAAGAATGCAGGCCAATGGTATGCCACCATGCCGGCCGCGCAGCTCGAGAGGATGCTGGAAGCCGACCCTGTGCTTCAGCGCGATTGGGATAGGACCTACGGCGACAGAATGCAGAAACTCGTGTTCATAGGACAGCACCTCGATAAGGAGGAATTGGCCCGCGGACTCGATGCATGCCTGGTAGACGAGTGTATAATCAAATGAAACATAAGGAGATGAACGACGCTATCGACCAAGTGCGTGATTACCTCACGGATTTCATAGGAAGGATTTTTTAATCGTACGCTATGATAACACTACTAATAAGCATCGCAGCCTTGATTTTAGGCTATTTCGTCTACGGACGCTTCGTGGAGAAAGTGTTCGGACCGGACAAGAACAGGCTTACCCCTGCGCACAGTAAGGCCGACGGAATCGACTATGTGCTCCTTCCTTCGTGGAAGGTGTTTATGATCCAATTCCTTAACATCGCGGGAACGGGACCCATCTTCGGTGCCATTCTCGGCGCCCGTTTCGGACCTTCGTGCTATCTGTGGATAGTGCTGGGTTGTATCTTCGGCGGAGCGGTCCACGACTATATGACCGGCATGCTCTCTGTCAGAAGCGGCGGAGTGGGACTCCCGGAGCTGGTCGGGGAGCACCTCAGCCGTAAGGCCAAGCCTTTCGCCATAGGATTCTCGGCATTGATGCTCTTACTGGTAGGTGCCGTATTCGTGTACAGCCCGGCGTTGATAATAGGTGACTTGACGTCCAAGTCCTTCGATACCACCTTCATCTGGGTGGCCGTAATACTGGTTTACTATGTAGTAGCCACTTTCGTTCCCATCGACAAGATAATAGGAAAGATATATCCCGTATTCGCGTTTGCTCTGCTATTTATGGCAGTATCGCTATTAGTATGTCTTATAATTAAATGGCCTACGAATATGCCGGAACTTTGGGATGGTCTTCAGAACCGTAATCCTTCTGCCGGCCACATCTTCCCTTGTCTTTTCATCACCATAGCCTGCGGCGCGGTGAGCGGATTCCACGCCACCCAGTCACCACTTATGGCCAGATGTATGGATAACGAGAAGCTTGGCAGGCCTATCTTCTATGGCGCTATGGTCACAGAAGGCATTGTGGCCCTGATTTGGGCAGCAGTCTCTTCCTATTTCTTCTTCTGCGGAGGTAACGCGGAGATGGGTGCGGAAGGGGTCAGCGCAGCTCCGCAAGTAGTCACAATAGTGAGCAAGCATTGGCTCGGAGTGCTGGGCGGCCTGCTCGCCATTATGGGCGTGGTAGCGGCTCCTATAACGAGCGGCGACACTGCCCTTCGAAGCGTGCGTCTCATCGTGGCGGAAGCGCTGCATCTGGACCAAAGCTCGATTAAGAACAGATTGGCCATAAGCATACCTGTCTTCGTGCTCACCGGTGCGCTGCTGTGGTTCAATATCTCCGACGCCGACGGGTTCGACCGCATCTGGCGCTATTTCGGATGGGCCAATCAGACCCTCGCGGCGCTGGCATTGTGGACCATAACGGCCTACCTGTCGAAGCGCAAGGGAAAGTGGGCCTATATGCTCACGCTTTTCCCTGCGGCATTTATGACTTCGGTGACGACCACCTACATCTTCACTGCCAAGATAGGATTCAACCTCAGCGACGCCTGCATTCCGTACCTGGGAGTGGGTATATTTGCAGTGAGCGTGCTCTTGTTTTACGTGGCACGCCATAACAGATTGAAAAAGCAGTAATGGATCAGCCTAAGATAGAACGCGTACTTCGTCTGATGAATTATATGTCAGGCAGTTTCAACTATACTATAGACGAATTGGCAGAGAAGCTGCAGATGTCGCCGCGCACGATTTATCGCTATATCGACACCTTTAAGAATGCCGGATTTGCGGTGGTTAGGCTCTACGGCAGCGTCTATAAGATAGAATCCATACCTGAGGAGGCTCCCAAGCTCGAGGGCCTCCTGTATTTCTCGGACGAAGAGGCCTATCTGGTAAACAGTCTCATAGACAGGCTCAGTTCTTCCAATTCTCTGAAGAAGGGGCTTAAGGAGAAATTGGCAGTCATCTACGATTCCACGGCCATAGACACCTTCGTGGACGAGCGCAGTAACGCCACTCACGTGGAAAGGCTCTCGGAAGCGGCTAAAAAGAAAAAGCAGGTGACGCTTAAAGATTATGAGTCAGGCAATTCACACACGATTCGAGACAGATGGGTGGAGCCGTTCGGATTCACTACGGACTATGTAGACGTGTGGGCCTATGACATAGAGGATGGAAAGAACAAGATCTTCAAGGTGTCGAGAATAGGGGAGGTAGAAATCAGGGACAGGGATTGGATAGCCGAAAGCAGCCACAGGAAGTTCGGAATGGATGTTTTCCGTATGAGCAGCGGCAAAAAGCCGTCGAGGGTGGTGCTGAGGATGACGGTCTTGGCCAAGACCCTTCTGGTAGAGGAGTATCCGCTCGCAGAGAAGGATATCACTCGCAGCGGGGACGAGTGGATTCTGGATACGATGGTGCATGGCTACGAGGGCATAGGACGATTCTATCTCGGGCTAAGCAGCGACATTAAGATAGTGGATTCGCCCGAGTTCGTGGAATATGTGAAGGATTTTATACGAAAGAACCTTTCGGAGTATGTGTAAGCCGGTTTTTTCGAAAGACAGCGTGCAGTGGGCCTACTGTATTTTCCACCAGAAGCTTAACGTCTATAAGGATTCGTCGGACCCTCGACAGAGAGACGAAATCGAGAACGTAGTGGCCTCCTATGCCATGAGTATGAACTCGGAGCTTTACCGATACATCTCTAAGGGAAAGCCTTCCTTTCTGATGGAGCACGATGGCTTCGAAGGGGATTTGGCGCAGGCCGTAGAAGAATTGAACAAACTAATGTAAGAAATGGAACATTTACCTAAAAACGATATGCCGATGCTCGTGTCGGCCATAAATTTTCTTCTTCGAGACGAAGAATTCGACAATTTGGATGAAATCTGCGATTATTATCACGAAGATCGCGCAGAGTTGGAAAGGAAATTGGCCGATGCCGGATTCCACTATTCCGAGACTCTTAAGAAGTTTTATTAGTCAGATAGAAGTTGAATTCGAGCCCTCCTCCTTTGTGCTCGCTCGCAGTGATATGTCCGCCATGGTACTCCACGGCGTTTTTTACGATGGAAAGGCCCAGTCCCGAGCCTTCCGAGTTAGACGAGCCCTTGACCCTGTAGAATCGCTCGAATATCTTCTCCAACTCCTTAGCATCTATCCCTTTCCCGGTGTCGTAGTAGCGGAAATGCAGCTTGTCGTCGGATTCCGCATCGCAGGAGATGTTTATCGTAAAGTCCTGTCCTGCATATCGTAGCGAGTTCTCGATAAGGTTTCTGAATGTGGCATAGAGAAGGGGCTGGTTTGCCCTTACCGACACTTCTTCACCTATCTCATTCTCTACCTTTACGCCCTTTTCGCTAATTCTTCCGCTTAGCTGCGTCACTATGTCGTCAACCAGTTTCCTTACGCCTATATACTCCTTAGGCAGGGCCGCAGGGTCCTGCTCTATCTTGGTGATGAGGGAGATGTCGGTTATAAGGTTAGAGAGCCTGATGGTCTGCGAATAGGCCCTTTCGATGAACTGGCGCTTATGCGCCTCATCCATTTCTGGCATCTCCACCAGAGTCTCGAGATAGCCCCTGACACTGGCCAGGGGAGTCCTTAACTCGTGTGCTATGTTACTCGTCAGCTGGCGTTTCTGGGCTTTCAGCTTCTCGTCCATCTGCTCCTTCGCGCTCTTCACTATGAAGTATAGAATGAAGGCGAAAAGGAGAAGCAGTCCTGCGAGAGTAAGGTAAAACCAAGTCATAGCGCTTACTTGTTTATGTAGTATCCGAAGCCTATTCTGTTCGTGATAAGGTCTTTACATTTAGCTCCCAGCTTGGCCCGAATCCTGGCTATATGCACGTCCACTGTCCTCTCGGTGATGTAGGGACTTTCTTTCCAGAGCATTTCCAGAAATTCGCCGCGCGAAAAGCATCGGCCCGGGTTCGCGGCCAGCAGGTGCAGTATGTCGTACTCCTTCTTAGACAGGGCGATTTCCTTTCCGTCCACGAAGGCTTTTTGGGCCACAGGGTCTAGCGTAAGGCTCTGCAGGTGAATCGTCTGCTCCTGAGCCGTGTCCGAGGTGGCAGTGCTTCGCTTGAGCACGGCCTGGATTCGAGCCCTTACCTCGTTAATCGAGAATGGCTTGGTGATGTAGTCGTCGCCCCCGGCGGAGAAACCGGTAAGCATATCGTTTTCGCTGATTTTAGCAGTGAGAAAGATTATCGGAATGCTAAGATTCATCTCGCACCTGATTATGGAGGCCAATTTGAACCCGCTCATCCCGGGAAGCATCACGTCGAGCAGGATTAAATCTACGCTCTCGCCGCTCCTTAGGATTTCCAGCGCACTTTCGGCACTTTCGGCGCAAAGCGTGTCGTAACCCCAAGATTGGATGTTGAATTGGAGTATTTCCCTAAGGTCTGCCTCGTCGTCGACAATCAATATTCTCATTAGGCTTGTGGAGTAGTCGTCTGTTCTTTTTTCCTTTTAATCTGCTTTGAGATTATCTCGTAGAGCATTACCGCCAGACAGAATGCGTTACTTGCGATCAGCGGGGTGTTATGGCTTATTATGCCGTTAATCATCCAGCACAGGTTTCCTATGCTAACCAAGTACTTAACTGCGTCAGGATGCTTCGCGAGCATACCTGCACCTCTGAAAATGGTGGCTATCCAGCCGATAATGTCTGCTATCATATTTTAAAATCAAATGGTTTTACTGCTGTAATACTATCACCTCGTCGCTGCCAAGCCTAACCTTGAGCCAGTCGCGTAGAGTCGTTATCTCATCATCCGAGAGGGTTTGCTTTGCCCTTAGGATGGCTACCACAGTCTCGCGGCTAAGTCCGGTGTTAGGGTCTACGTCGGCGCCACGGCTTATTATCACGTCCGACACGTTCTTATGCTGGGCGCATATCTCCATCGTGAGCAACTTCGTAGGCAATTCCTTCTTGCGGTATCCCGAAACGAGGGTGCGAAGTGAATCCACTTCCTTATTTAGCGCATTGATGGTCTGGGTATTATGCTCGTAGATGCCCTTCATAAGGTCTGAATCCAGCCCAGAGCCCTTTACGGTAGCGTCTTCCTTAATGAATACCTGATTGCGGCTTATGCCCAGGTTCTCTGCGGAAGCGTAGATTCTATCTTTTTCGGTAGATTCCAACTGCTCTCCTGCGACGAAGATATCCACTGTAGGAACTTTAGCGTTATGGTGTACGGTGTAGTCGAAAATATAGCTCCTCCCCAGCACCTTGTTATTATCGACCAGAGTCTCCACGCTCTTGTCGAAGTTACTTTGCTTCACGATGTTAATAGCCGAGAGTATGGACGGGATTATGATGAGGAGCATAGCCACTCCCACGATTCTCTTAGTTTTCTTGCTCTTCGTCTCGTCTGTCACTCCCACTGTCGGGAATCGGAGATACTTTACTACGAGGAAGGTTGCCAGCGCGATGAATATACTGTTGATTATGAACAGATAGAGCGCTCCGAATACGAATGGCCAATCGAGGTTCGCCAGTCCGTAGCCCACCGTACAGAGAGGAGGCATAAGGGCGGTGGCGATGGCTACGCCCGAAAGAACAGTACCCTTTTCCTTTCTGGTGTTCTCGAGCATACCGGCAGCGCCACCGAACAGTGCGATGAGTACGTCGTATATGGTAGGGTTCGTGCGGGCCAGGAGCTCGGTCCTTTGTGCAGGGTTAAGAGGAGAAAGTATGAAGTATATGGTGCTCGCTATAATGCTAATGGCCACCATAATGGCGAAGTTCTTAAGTGCATCCTTCAGAAGCGGGAGGTCATTCGTGCCGATTCCCAATCCCAGTCCCAGGATAGGACCCATAAGAGGGGAAATCAACATAGCACCGATTATGACAGGAATTGAGTTAAGATTTAATCCCACGGATGCTATGACTATGGCACAGGCCAGAATGAAGACGTTTTGGCCTTTGAAGAAAATGCCCTTTTTAATGGAAATGCTTGCAGATTCGATGTCGATTTGGTCGCTCATATTAACCAAATCCTTCAATTGTTGAAATATCTTTACTCCCATAAACGTACGTATTTTCTGCAAATATACCGATTATTTTCTGTAACTTTGCTTCATTGTTTAAAAAATGAAAAAACGATGAATAACTGTAATTATCCGTGGAAATTCAGTTCCTTGGGAGGCGTAACCAGAGTGCATATTGACAGTGGCGAGGACATCGCCCATTTGGGAGAATTGGACCAGAAACTCTGGACGGCACTTAGTTGCCCGGTAGACGGTCTGGAATTCAACCGTGAATTTTTAGAGTATCTAGATGGCGACCACGACGGAAGAATCCGTGTAAAGGAGGTCGTTAAAGCCAGCGAATGGATATGCAGCATATTGAAAGATAGGGATTTGCTCCTTAATTCGAGCGACACCCTGTCTCTTTCCGCCTTCGATACTGACAGCGTAGATGGTCAGAGGTTGGAAAAGAGCGCGAGAAGGGTGCTGGAAAGCATTGGCAAGTCCTCGAAAGAAGCTATCAGTATGGAAGATACGATCGATTCGAAGGCCATATTCTCGAAAACGCGCTTTAACGGCGACGGCATCGTGACTCCGCTCTCGGCAGGCGATGACGCCAAGTCTAAGGATGCCATAGAAAGTGCGCTCAAATGTTTCCCGGCATCGCTCGACAGAAGCGGCCAGGACGGCGTGGATGCGGCTACGGTAGAGGCTTTTTATGCTGCGCTTCAAGCCTATAAGGCATGGAATGACTCTAAGGGCGAAGAGTGTTCTCCGTTCGGGGCGAACAGCGAGAAGGTTTTCGCATCGGTAGAGGCCCTTAAAGCTCTTGTCGACGGATATTTCACCCAGTGTGAATACTTTGCCTACGACCCTGAATGCGAGCAGGCTAAGGAAAGCGCGGATTCGCTGTCCCACCCTAATGCCGACATCCTGCTTCACTTGGACAAAATCAACCCGAAATGGGCTGCGCAAGTGGAAGAGTTGAGAAAATTGGCCCTGGACAGCGAGGTCAAGGTGCTCACTAAGGCCGATTGGAACGCACTGAAGGCGAAATTCGCACCACTGCAGGATTGGCTGGCGGCGAAGGCAGGCGAGCAGGTAGAGGCTCTGGGCCCGGAAAAGGTGTCGCAGTTATTGGCCGAGAACAGAAAAGCTGAAGTCTTGTCGCTGATAGAAAAGGACTTGTCCCTGAAGGAAGAGTCGGATTCGATAGACGATGTGCACAATCTTCTGCTGGTTTATCGTTATCTTTACGCATTCCTTAACAATTTCGTGCGCTTCGGAGCATTTTACGACCGTAAGCAGAAGTCGGTTTTCGATGCGGGCGAGCTCTATATCGACCAGCGCTGCCTGAAACTCTGCATAAGGGTAAATGATATGGGAAAACAGGCTATGATGGCCCCACAGAGCGGAATGTACATACTTTACTGCGACTGCATCTCGAAAAAGATGGGAAAGACGGCCACCATCGCGGCGCTTCTGACCGACGGCAATTCGGATAACCTCAGCGTGGGTATGAATGCCGTATTCTACGACAGGGACGGGCTCGACTACGATGCTACGGTAACTAAGATAATCGACAATCCTACCAGCATCCGCCAGGCTTTCTTCCACCCTTACAGGAAGTTGTCCAAGGCCATAAGCGATCGCATAAACAAGCAGGCCGCTGAAAAGGAGAGCAAGGTGACGAGCGCAGTACCTAAGAAAGCCTTCGACCCTACGACCCTGCTGGCATTGACGGCCGGTGTGGGAGTGGGCGCCGGAGTGATTCTAAACGCAGTGTCTGCGCTCGTAAAGCCGTGGTACACATTTCTTTTAGTCATCGTCGGCCTGTGCCTGGTGATTTCCGGACCTTCGATGTTCCTAGCTTGGCTTAAGCTTCGCAAGCGTAATCTGGGCCCTATCCTTAATGCCAATGGCTGGGCCATCAACTCTGCAGTGCTGGTAAACAGCCTCTTCGGAGCCACCCTGACCTCTCTGGCCAAGTATCCTAAGATCCTCACGGCAGGAGACCCGTTCGCCATTAAGAAAAAGTCGCCGCTTCCTTACATAGTCGCGATATTCTTAATCGCCGGCGTGGTGCTCTGCGTACTAAGTCACATTTAGATATGGCAGATAATTATTTGGAAACCAGATACACGCAAGTGTTTGAAAATAACGGAGGGGCAAGAGTTTCAACTCGCCCCTCCATAGATTCTTGGCTTAAAAGGGAATGCGAAGATGCCGACAGGGACTCTTCCTATAAGGTGCATCCCCTTCAGGCAGAAGCTCTTATACGAACGCTACGAATCGCTTTCCCTGAGGCGAAAGCTTCATGCGACACCTGTCAGGGCGATGGCTCGCTCGCTCTGGAACTTCTGATGGACAGCGAGTTCGACGCAGGAAGAGCCTTTCAGATAGTGGCATTGAAAGCCTCGGAAATGGGCCTTCGCGCAAGCCTTAAGGAGGGGAGCGGAGGAAAGGTGCTTATGGAAGTGTTTAAGTAGCCCCGCATTGTTACAATTCCGTTAAGACTATTAAGTTTCAATTAAGTTTACGATAAGGCAGGACAATTATCCGGAGAGTGGAGTTAAAATTGCACTTGAAATTATATGAAACGAATATGATATTAAGTGTGTTAACTCTACTTGGAGCTTTAGGAATGTTCCTTTACGGAATGAACTTGATGAGCTCCGGATTACAGAAAGCCGCGGGAAGCAAACTCCGCACCCTGCTTTCGAGAATCACCTCAAATCCCTTCAAGGGAGTCCTTACCGGATTCGGAATTACCTCTGTAATACAATCATCTTCCGCCACCACAGTGATGGTGGTGGGATTCGTCAGTGCCGGCCTACTTACTCTTTCTCAAGCCATCGGCGTGATTATGGGTGCCAACATCGGTACCACCATGACCGCGTGGATTATCTCCATCTTTGGATTCAAGGCCGACATTTCCATATTGGCCGTGCCTCTAATGGCAGTCGGCTTTATTCTGTCCAACGCTAAAAGAGACAAGATGAAATCGATGGGAGAGTTCGTCATAGGCTTTTCTCTCCTGTTCCTAGGACTTTCGCTGATGAAAAACTCCATCCCGGACCTTAGTACTACACCTGAAGTTTTGTCGTTTATCCAAGGATGGTCCGGAAAAGGGTTCATTTCCGTGCTTCTATTTCTATTGTTGGGCACAGTGATGACCCTTATCTTGCAGTCTTCCAGTGCGACGATAGCGCTGACACTCATACTGCTGAATATGGGGTGGATACACTTCGACATGGCCGCAGCGATGGTGCTGGGCGAGAACATAGGAACCACCATAACTGCCAATATCGCCGCTGCCGTGGGTAATGTGAATGCCAAGCGTGCAGCATTGGCCCATACCTTCTTCAACGTGTTCGGCGTCATCTGGGCACTGATTTTCTTCCATCCCTTCGTGAACTTGGTTCAAAATATCGTGGGGCTTATGAATGTGGATGAGCAGACTTCGCTCGTGTACGGCATCTCTATGTTCCACACTATGTTCAACCTCATAAACACCTGTATCCTGATATGGTTCACGTCCGTAATAGAGAAAATCGTCAAATTCGTAATCAAGGACAAGCCTTCTAAGGACAAAACGAAGATCGTTTACCTCGATTCGGGTCTTATAGACACTCCGGAGCTGGCTTTGAGCGAGGCTTGCCGCGAGACCGTGCATTTCGCGAGAGTTATGAAAAACGGACTCGAGTACATACGCTCCGCCGTTCAATCCTCCGACAACATAGCAGATTACGAGCCTTATAAAGAAAAACTCGTAAAGTACGAGCAGATTTCGGACAAGATGGAATACGAGATCGCCACTTTCCTTAACGAACTGGCTAAGGCCCATATAAGCGATCATTCCCTTTCGCTCGTGCGCTCGCTTCTTCGAATCACTAAGGAACTCGAATCTATGGGTGATAGCGGAGAATCCGTAAGTAAGAGCCTCACGGCTATGATCAATTACTCTCGGCACCTCTCCGACGAGCATAAGAAGGCTCTGGACCGGATGCTCGACTTGCTTAATGCCGCTTATGAGGCTATGATTTATAACATCGAGCACTACAACGAGATAAAGGACATAGAAAAGGCGAAGAATGCCGAGCTCGCCATCGATGCATTCAAGAAGGAATGCAAGCTTAAGGAATATGACAGCATGGAAAAGAAGGGCGACGCTTATTTCGAATCCGTATTCTTCCTCGACATTCTGGACGAGTTGGAAAACATAGGAGACTATGCCATCAATGTGTCGGAAGCTCTGGTAAGCGAGTCGTAAACGTAACTCTGAGTCCGCTCTGCGGATGGGTAAAGGTGATGGATTCTGCGTGAAGCATCAGCCTGGATTTGAGAGGGGAGCCGTAAAGGGCATCCCCTTTAATCGGTCTTCCCAGGCCAAGTGGAGATGCTGCGTGGACGCGAAGCTGGTGCGTGCGCCCGGTCTTGGGGAAAAACCTCACGTCCATCTCCCCATCGGGGAAGATTTCGAGAATGTCGTATTCGGTAATGGCCAATTTTCCATTTTCCCTATCCACGACCTGACGCGGCCTGTCATAGTAGTCCGGGGCCAATGCCAACGCTATGGTCCCGTGCCTTTTCCCTTTCCACGGGCGAGTGCCGGCCTCCAGATGGGCCAAATAGCTCTTCTGCACTTCTCGCGAGGCGAATTGGCCCTGAAGGGCGGCCTGATACTGCGGAGTCTTCGCGAATACCATTACCCCACTTGTGTCCAT
>Ga0256405_10004797_pt1 | contig 24638 bp, 24 predicted proteins | sample RumenRJG_02DNA_FD_189096 | JGI IMG/M metagenome (GOLD analysis project Ga0256405, IMG submission 189096) | Bovine rumen microbial communities from Lethbridge, Alberta, Canada - RJG_02 | ecosystem: Host-associated > Mammals > Digestive system > Stomach > Rumen | place: Canada: Alberta... | reverse complement strand
AAAACAAGGGGCAGAAGAAACTCTCCTGCCCCCGCTACTTTAGAACTTCCGCCAGACCATCTTGTCGACGATTCCGGTGTAGCTCTGGATGATCTTAACCACCTTAGTGGAAACATTCTCGTCCACATAATCTGGGACGGGTGTTCCGTGATCACCGGCAGCATTCATGGCCACGGCGGTGTCAACGGCCTGCAGCAAGGATCCGGAGTCTATGCCGGCAATGAAGAAACAAGCTTTGTCTAAGGCCTCCGGACGCTCGGTCGATGTCCGGATGCACACGGCCGGGAACGGATGCCCGACGCTTGTGAAGAACGAACTCTCCTCGGGCAGGGTGCCGGAGTCGGACACCACGCAGAAGGCGTTCATCTGCAGGCAATTATAGTCATGGAAGCCGAGAGGCTCGTGCTGGATGACGCGCCCATCGAGCTTGAAGCCGCTGGCCTCCAGACGTTTTCTGGAACGCGGGTGGCAGGAATAAAGGATGGGCATATTATACTTCTCTGCCATGGCATTGATGGCAGTGAAGAGAGAAAGAAAATTCTTCTCCGTGTCGATATTCTCCTCACGATGGGCGGAAAGGAGAATGTACTTGCCTTTCTCCAGACCAAGGCGGGCGTGAATGTCCGAAGCCTCGATCTCCTGAAGATTCTGATGGAGCACCTCCGCCATCGGACTGCCGGTCACATAGGTGCGCTCCTTAGGCAGGCCGCATTCCGCCAGGTAGCGGCGGGCATGCTCTGAATATGCCATATTCACATCGCTGATGATGTCCACGATGCGGCGGTTGGTCTCCTCCGGCAGGCACTCGTCCTTGCAGCGGTTTCCAGCCTCCATGTGGAAAATAGGGATATGGAGACGCTTCGCGCCGATTACACTGAGGCATGAATTGGTATCACCGAGAACAAGTACGGCATCAGGCTTGACTTCAACCATCAACTGGTAACTCTTGGCGATGATGTTGCCCATCGTCTCGCCGAGGTCCTTCCCTACCGCCTCCATATACACGTCGGGATCAGCGAGCTTGAGGTCCTTGAAGAAAACGCCATTGAGGTTATAGTCGTAGTTCTGGCCAGTATGAGCCAGCAGGCAGTCAAAGTATGTCCTGCACTTGTTGATCACCGCAGCGAGACGGATAATTTCCGGGCGGGTTCCTACAATTATCAGCAGCTTCAGCCTGCCGTCATTCTTGAATTGTGCCATATATGAATCTTGGGGTTTTAGACAAAAATAACACTTTATGTCTTGACTTGCTATTCCACCGGTTCGAAATATGTATCCGGCTTCTCCGGATCGAACACCTCGTTGCAGTACATCACAGTCACCAGGTCCTCCGTGTCGGAGAGATTGATGATATTGTGGGTGTAGCCGGGAAGCATATGGACGGCCTGGATATTGTCACCGGACACTTCCCATTCCAGGATCTTTCCTTCCGGGTCGTTCAAATTCCTCTGCTGGATAAGGCCATGCCCTTTGACAACGATGAACTGCTCGAACTTGGTGTTGTGCCAGTGCTGCCCCTTGGTGATGCCGGGCTTGCTGATGTTGATGCTGACCTGGCCGGCGGCGTGCGTGTGCACGAGCTCGGTAAAAGAGCCCCGCTCATCGACATTCATCTTCAGGGGGAAGGCAACCTTCTCCTTTGGGAGATAACTTAAATAGGTGGAATACAGCTTCTTGGCAAAGCTGCCTGCCGGGATCTCCGGGATCATCAGGGTCTGTGGCTGCGCGGCGAACTCTTTCAGCAACGATACGATTTCCCCGAGGGTGGCCTTGTGGGTCACCGGCACGTAGCAGTAGCGGCCTTCAGCGGAAGGGATAACATCAAGCCCGTCGAACTCGCAGCGGTGCTCCTCCCCTTTCAGGCAGGCGACCATCTCGTCCACCAGGTCGTCGATGTACAACAGTTCCAACTCCACCGACGGATCATTCACCGTGTACGGCAAATCATTGGCCACCGCATTGCAGAAGGTAGCGACAGCGCTGTTGTAATTGGGGCGGCACCATTTGCCGAAGAGATTCGGAAAACGGTATACCAGGACCTTGGCACCGGTTTCCTCGCCATAGCGAAGGAACAGATCCTCCCCTGCCTTCTTCGATCGTCCATATTCGGAATTACCGAAACGACCTGTCAGAGACGCCTGCTGGGAACTCGACAGCATGACCGGGCAGGTATTGCCGTGCTTACGGAGCGTATCCAACAAGGTAGATGCGAATCCGAAGTTCCCGGACATGAATTCGGAAGTATCCTTCGGCCGGTTCACACCGGCTAAGTTGAATACGAAGTCACAGGAAGCGCACCACGCATCCAATTCCTCCGGAGTGGAATTCAGGTCGTATTCATAAATTTCATCAACGGCAACGCTTCCATAACATCTAGCCTTGCCGTCCCTGATGTTCTTCAACTGCGCGCACAGGTTCTTTCCCACGAACCCCTTAGCGCCGGTAACAAGGATTTTCATATCAATGGTTTAAATCCGTTTCTAAAATATCTTCCTCGGACAAGGGCTCATATGAACCGTCCTTCACCTCCAGGATCACCGTACCGGACTGAAGGGACTCCACGGTATGCCACCGGCCGGCTGGAATATTCAAGGCCACGCACGGCCCGCCAGCCTCCAGGTCGACCACTTCTGCGACGGTCCCGTCCCGTCCGTCATAGAGTATTTCCCTCAGGCGCCCGCGCAAGACAGCGACCGTCTCGGACGACTTGCGATGCCTGTGGACTGGCAGCACGCTCCCGGGTTCGATAGCGTTGAGCATCCGCTGGGAGCCATCCTCCGGCGAGTTCCGCAGATCCAGGTTCATCCGCAACCGTGGGGATGACTTTGCCTGAGCGGTAAGGTTATCCAATAGAACTTGTGTTATTTGCATAGTTTTTCGTTTTCAAGGATTCGAGATATTCGGCATGCAGATGATAATACTTTTTCATAAACAGCACATACGCCACAACAAGCACAAAGCTTGCGCAAATCAGATACATCCAATGTGCCAGCACAGTAGCTGGACAAAGATACACAAAGCCAAGCGAAATCACCAGTTGCAGCGTCATATATATCAAGGATACCAAGACGTGGCTCATCCCCAGTTCATTCGCCATCAACTGGTAGGCGTGCTTCCGGTGAGCTTCGCCAAGATGTTCATGTAGCATTATCCGGTGCGCTATCGTGCAGCAGCCGTCGACTCCATAAACTAGCAAGAAGATTAGCCAGGTCACGTCCTTCGTCTTCATGACTACACTTCCGATCAAGAACAAAAGAATAAACGCCATCCCCACACTCCCCACATCGCCCGCAAAACACTTCGCCTTGTTCTTCGGCCGGAAATTAAAGAAGCTGAACACCAGCACAGACAGAATAATCACGACAATCAGGCTTCCATCAACGAACTGACCTGCAAAGGCAGACGCCCGGTTCAGCAGGAACAGCGGTAACAGCACCGCCAGCGAATATCCAGCCGTTATGCCATTGATTCCATCCATGAAATTGTAGATGTTCGTTGCTCCCACGCACACAATCAGTGCTGCGAAGCCGATCAGAACCCACACCCACCAGGCGAAATCCCCGGACGCGAAGCCAAGACTCTTCACAATCTGCAGGAACATCAAGCCCATCGCCACAAACTGTACCACTAGCCGAAGACTGTCCGGCAGAGAATGAATATCGTCAACAAAACTGATTCCCGCAGCCAATGTAACCGCCACCAGCAACCACGGGTACTGGAATCCGAAGAACGCACTCCACACCCAAAGGCCTATGGTGAAGATTACTCCCCCACCTCGGATCACGACTTTAGTATGCGAACTCCGCTCGTTAGGTTTGTCGATGATGTTAAATTTGTCCGCTATGCGGAAATAAACCAATTCTGCTGCCAACAGGATAACAGTAATAATCAAATATGTTACGAAGCTATTCATATTTTGGGGTTCTTTTCAAACACAACGCCTTTCGCCTGGATCCATAGCGCCTGAATCCAGGAGATATCAGAGAAATGCCGATATTTCCAGCGGGCACGCCAGGTGTTGCCAGCCAGTGCCAACTTGCCCCGAAGGCCCTTCACCGTTTCGTGCACATCCAGCGGAGCCCATACGTCCGAGAGCATCTTTCTATCAGTATGCTGTAAGTCGTCAGCAGTAAGCTCTCCGACGAGGTACTCCCCCAACCGGCAATACGAATCATAAAACTTCCGGAACCCGAACTCATCCACCCGCGCATCAAGCTCACGCCAGTCGATTTCCTGGCGCTGCTTGCAGCAGAACATCTGCCAGTCCAGCACCATCCGCCACGTCAGTCCCTCATGAAGGAAATGCGAATATGCATGTTCAATCAGGAACAAAGCCGACACCATCACCGGAGGCCGATACAACCACGTTCCTTCAAAACGCGCAGTTAATGGGGTGATGTTATTCGCGCGACGCATCTCTTCTTGCAGCCATCGCTCAAGATTGTTAAGTCTCCTATTTCCTCTAAACGGTGTAAAATATCGATGGTTCTCTACTGAAAGCCTAGGGAGAAAAATTGTACTATTCTTGTAATAATCGCGCCTAACTTCGGAGCCTTGCCTCTCCATTAGGACATTCGCCTTCTCCCAGACGTCAGCATTCCCTTGTTCAGGCATCAGGAAGCAATCCATATCCACACTCTTTCGATGCTCCGGATTAGGGTAACACTCCGCTACTACTCGCCCCTTCAGCACATATGTTCTGATTCCATGCTGATGCAGCAAAATAGCCATCTCCGCAGCAGCATTTTTTTGTATCTCATACTGCTGCTCCGCCTGAAGCACTTGACCAATACTTTGGATGATTGCCTTCTTCTCTGGTCGAAGTTCCCAAGGTAACGTCTCCATCCCATCCAGCATCACCCCCAGCAGCCCGTGCTCGTTCGCTAGATCCTCCAGCGCCTGCCAGTCCTCTACCGACAGTGGAACGGAAACCGGAAGCGAAGCCCCTGCCTCACAACCAATCCCTAGCCGTACCAGCTGCAGAAAAATATCTTGAAAATTCATACTCATCCGTGTTCGATGATACTACTTGAACGACTCCAGCGTCACTTTCAGCCCCTCTCGAGCATCCACCGGCATCCGTTCCACACCCAATGCCTTCTTGATCTTCTCATTCGACGAGATATAGTTCTCCGTCAACTTCCTAAGCCGTTCCGGGTTCAGCGGCAGATGCAACCATCCGCCAACCTTAGCCACACCATTCATCAGCCCCTTGGGCAACCGCCAGATGTGCGCCTTCTTCCCGAGCGACTTGCAAATCTCCTCAATCAGTTCATTGGTCGAAAGTGCCTCATCGTCACCCATATTGTAAATGCCCGACGGCACATCCTTCGTCAACACCCCATTCACCGCGAAGCAGATATTCTCCACCGAGGTGAAAGTCCGCCGGTTTTCGAACGCCCCCAGCGGCCAGGGAATCCCCTTCCGCACCACATTGTACAGCAGGTTCAGATTCCCCTTGTTCCCCGGCCCGTGAATCATACAAGGCCGGAAGATATACACCTGTTTGCCAGTAAGCGGTAAGTCGTCAGCGGTAAGCTTATCCAAAATATAGCGTTCAGCCGCTATTTTGGATTCCCCATAAGGCCCCACCGGAGCAGGCACCACCTCCTCCGTCAGCACCCCGTCCACCTTGTCCGCAGCTGCCTTCGCCGTACTAAAGAACACGAACTTCCGAATATCAGAGTGAGCCAGAAAATAGTCAAACATCTTCAGCGTCAGCCCTGTATTCACCTTGAAATACACCTCCGCAGCCGCCTGATTCTTCGTGTCGTGCGCTTTCCCTGCCAGATGCACTATCGCATCCACAGCTGGCACCAAACCCGCATCCAGGTCATCCCACGAATAGGTCTTCACTACACCCTCTTTCTCCGGCGCAATGATGTCCAGTCCGTAAATCTCATTGGCAGGAGCCAAATATTTCACCAGATTCGAGCCAACAAACCCGTGGACTCCCGTAATCAGTATCTTCATTTTGTCAATGTATCAACCAGTTCAACATACATATCCGTCACCTTCTCCTTCGTGTACTTCGCCTGGATCTCCGCCAGACCCTTGCGGCCCATCTCCTTCAGCTCCTCACGCGTCACGCTCTGCAGCCAGGCCACCATCTCGTCCACCTTCTTCCCGAAGTCCTGCTCCGTAATCAACTTCGCACATCCCTTGTCCTTCAGGAAATTCACGATGGGCGTATTCTCGCCACTCAGCACCAACAGCGGACGCTCACACGCCATAATCGTATAGACCTTCGACGGGAACCCGTCCGTGTCCGACTCCGGAGCCATAAAGATAAACGACGCATCCGAATACGACAGGATGGCCGGCATCAGCTCACGAGGCTGGTACGGTAGCAGGTGCAGCTTCTCCAATCCTCGTTTCTCAATCTCCGAAGCCACATAATCCCTCTTTGCCCCCTCGCCTATCACGATATACTCCACATTCAGCTCACGCGTCCTGTCCGCCAACTCAATCAGCGGCTCCCACGACTGTGCGTGACCGATATTCCCTGCATACAACAGCTTGATTGTATCCGTGTCATTCGACAGATCCGTGTTCGCCCATCTCATTCTCAAATTCTCCAATTCTTGACCGGAGACTTCGTGATACAGCTCCGTATCCACAAAGTTCGGAATGATATGCAGCCTCGACGGCTCCTTGAACCGTCCTACAATCGTATCGTAGAACACCTTGTCAATCGTCGTCACTGCATCGCTCCCGTTATACACCTTCCGCTCCATCCAGCGCAGCACCTTCAGTGCCATCCCGCCTTTCAGCTTCAGGATGTCCGGGTAGATCTCCTGCACATTATACACCACCTTGCAACCCTTCAGCCTTGCCAGCCACAGGTTAAGCAGACCGATGGTCAGCGGTGGCGAGGGCGACAGGATCAGGTCCACGTGACGGATGCCCAGGCCGATGAAGAACGACACGAAATGCCAGTACACGAAGCCCAGCATACGCAGGGCCGTACTCTTGAATTTCTTCTGTGGCACGTGCAGCACCCGCATCCCGTGGTAGTTGCTCTCCTTGCACAGCCCCCACACCTTCCAGTGCATCGGCTGCTTCTCCACCTGCTCCGGCACGATGTTGAAGTGCGGAGTCGTTGTCAGCACCACCACCTCGCAGCCCCGCTCCTGGAGCCTCAGTGCGATGTCATTGTACAGATATGCCGTACTCACCCCGTCCGGGCTGAAAATCAAGCTATGGATCAGAACTCGTTTTTTCATTCGTATTCGTTTATAATGCATTCATAGTAACTCCCCTCCAGCTTGGCGTACTGGCGCACCAAGCGCAGGCCTCCGAGCTGGGTGTAGCGGGTTTTGAGGAGGCGCACATAGACACTATCATGCTGTATATAAAGAATAAAACCGCACTTCTACAGCAGGATAATGCTTCTGAATGGTCGAAGCAAATCTTTCTTTCTCTTCATTTGATCTTGGTAAATCACTAATGATTGCTATATAAAAGTCAAACGGCTCATTTCCGTTTATGGACTGATTATATGCATATTCAATAGTTTCTATATTCTTTAAAAAAGATGTATTTGTATATTTAATCTCCAGATATATTCTCTTCCCTTCTTTTTCACCCTCAGCATCAACGCCGCTATCTTTTTTGTCACTTTTTCTTATGAGTTGGACTCCAAGCTCTTTTCCTAACTGATATATTGCTATATCTTCAGCATGCATCGCATTCTTTTTTAAGTTATTATCAGCCAGATGGCAAAACGCACTCAATACTGACAAATCATCTGCAGTGCCGTTATTCCGCAAATCGTACATCAATTTAATGCCTATAATTGGTATCCTCTTTGACCATTCGACCTTAGCAGTTAAGAACGAACTGAACAAAGATTTCTCCTCTAAATTCTCATTTGGCAAATCCCTTTGGACAATCTCTTTTACATCCGGATTCTTTGAAAGTTGAATAATGCTGGAAAACAACTGAAACCTTTCGTCTAACTTATTTAACTTATATTTTTCTATTTGCTCTTGATTCAATTCAATGAAAGTGATCTTCGGAAAATCCTTCTTTCTGAGAACATATATAGACTGGTCCATTAGGGGGAAACCGCCCGAAGGGAGAGATATGATTCTAATACCATTATACATCAGCCGCCCTTTTTCCTTCACAAGCCCACTTTGCTTTTGGCCAAGGTAATAATCCCAATAAACATTGAACGATATAATAGCAAAACCGTCATCTATCGCGAGTTTGTCTATTGCATCAAACAATTCTTGGTTTTTAATGCTATACACCTGCCCCATTGCATTTTGGTAGATAATTGAGGCAAAATAATACTGGAATTTCCCGATAGTTGAACCTCCTACACTTTCTGCCATACCAACGTAGCTCATATCTGAGTCACTCATTAATGCAGCATTTGGATATGGATAGGAGACACTTCCGTTAATCCAATAAGCCACATCAGGGACAAGTGTTGGCTCAATCTCAAATATACCGTTGTACACGGATAATTTTTGATTCACCAAGTCTCGTAGTTCTTCTATGTTCTCTTTTATCATATCTTCATCCAGTCTACCGGCAACACGCACTCTATTTATAGCAGACTTGATTTCTGAGCGATGTTCTTCAATAATCTTAGATGCCTTCTCCTTATCAATTTTAAAGAGAGATCTGATTTCAGGATCTTCTATCAATTTGTTGATGCCCCATTCAAGATATTGTAAATAGGAATCAAAGGATTTCAACCTACCCAAAGTATCTGGCAAAGTGATAGATGTATCAACAACACGTCCAATCGCAGAGAACACTCTCAAATACAATAAAGAGAGGTATAGTTTTACAGCTCCTTGTATCTCGCCATCAACAATTCCCTTTTCCCCTAAAAATGGGTAGTATGATTCAACGGGAAACCCCATTCTTGGAGAATCATCCATCTGTGTAAAAATGGAGATGATTTCTGTTAATGAACTAGGCACTAAAGGGTATTCTGGAGGATAAACGCGCGTATACCATAACAATTTGCTCAATAAATCGTACTTTTTCTTATGCATTATGTACGAACATAATACAATATGGAATTCAAGAAAACGCTGTCTTTGCGATAGCCTCATTTCAGCTTTATCTTGGGAGTACTCTTCTGTACCATCCATTCCATAAGTCCCAGCATATATTTTAGGAAGGTCAAAATCATATACTTGAACCGCAGCTGACCAGTATTCGTATACCCATTCATCAGCATTATAATGAAGTTGAAGTATAAGATTTCTCCACAACAATGAGTACGTCTCATCAGATAGTTTTGTAGGATCAGCAATTAGCATTTTTAGTAGCTGATTTCCGTTGTTAATCGAAAAAGGCCTTCGTTGCATCAGGCACAAATTCTCGTTGATACTCGTTATACCATAGGCGAGATGCTGAGGAATTACCATGCCATTGTCGTCAGAGGTTTCAATTACCTTTATAATCTCCTTTTTTAGGACATCATAGATGCGCATTGCCGGTTCTCTTTCAGACATATCAAGTACAGTTTTACTTAAGTCAACGAGATCTTTCAAATGCTCTATGTGTTGTTTTTGATTTTCGCTTTTTTCAATAGATTTGATGATGCGTCTCTGTAATTTCTCGGGATTATAATACGCCAGAATAATGATACATGAGCACAAGAACAAAACTATTAGAACGATACACGATATAATCGCCAACAGATATGCGGAATTGTTCAGTACCCAACAGTCCCATGGACTTGGAACCTTAACAAATACCGCATAGATGCACGTCAATAAAGATATGAGAAGAAACACTCCACACCAGCGAATAAAAGGTTCATGCTTCAATCTTTCCGCCAACCGTGTAGAGTGATACTTGTCATCAATCCGCTCTATCACTTGTAACATAATAGGAACAGAAAGGCCAAGCATCGCAGAAATAAATGCGAGTAAGAAATCGATGTGATTATCCAAGGCAATGCTCATAATCTTTATGAATAATGATTGTCTTATCTATGACTAAAAAATCCACTTCTACCTCCACCGCGTCTCAATCATCAATCTATATCAACTACTTAAATCTTTATCCCCCAATACGCCCTAACATAGTCTACCACATCTTCTCGCGATGGATTCTTTCCCAATCTCTTGTCCATTTCATAGAGTTTCGCATCCACCAGGAACCGGTACCAATAAGCTTGCAGTGTCAGCCAGATAAAACCTCGCCGACCGTCTAAGAAACCAAGGAAGATAATGTATCTTACAAAGAAATACATAAAGGCCCTAAAGAATCTCGGCAACTTGTAATACGATGACTTCTGGCTATTCCTTGATGCCAATTCTCCTGATTCCTCATCCTCAATTAGGTGATACCGTCTGTTAATCTCTACAAAAGCCTCCCTGTTTGAATACCCATTATGCTTAATGGTAAACTCTCCAAGACCTTTCAGATTATGGTCGATGAAACTGTTTTTCATATAGACAGCCCTACCACTTTTCAGCACACAACGCTCATCCATCCATCGCTGCTCCATATAGACCGCTCCAGTCCTCCAAAGACGAAGAATCTGAACCTGATGCCGAAGGCCGTGTTTAAGTATCTTCCCCATGAAGGCCACTCGTAATGGAAGGTAACATCCCGTCATGTCTTCGGGAAGAGTAGGCAAGGTCTTCTCCATCTCGTCAATGAGTTCATCTGACAGATACTCATCAGCGTCCATCCTCAACGTCCATTCCGTTTTAATGGGACAGTTCTCCAATGCCCACTGGAACTGTTGTGCCTGGTTAATATACTCGTGTTGCAGCACGGTTGCACCACATTCCTTGGCTATTTCTACAGTTCTGTCTTTTGAGAAGCAGTCAATCACAAATACTTCCTGCGCCACGCGGAAGACATTTTCCAAACAGCGGCGAATATGAAGTTCCTCGTTAAAGGTGAGGACTATGGCGGAAATATCATTCATATTTTTTATTAACATAAGTCATAAGGCGTTGAGTGACCAAGTGAACACCGAGTGCAGCGATATAGGTCAGTAGTAGCCATAGAGCAAGAACTATCAACCCGCTATCCATCCCCATCTGTTTGAGTAAGAACTTCGCAAATGGGAGCAGAGGTAAGTGCACCAAATATATTCCGTAACTAATATTGGAAAAATGTTTCACATCTCTTTCCTCTTTTGACGTTTTGATCAACGTCAAAAGACATACAAAGAGAGCAAAGCCAGCGCTAAAACTAGAGAACGTCGCTACCGCTTTATGTGTGTTATGCCATCCAATAGCATACATATACCATGATAAAGCTAAAGCAATTATTGTTACTAGCAACACGACTTCTTATTTTCGACTACAATATTCCAACAATTCATCACCTTTGAAGAACAATAAACCTGCAAGAAATACTGTAATCACGGGTGCTACTGAAGAGAATGTTGCGAAATAGCTCTCACCCAATACATATGCAGCGAGTAGAACCACATAGCCAAGCAGCCAGTATATCAAACGAAATTTATCCAACCTAATCCGAGAGGAAAGCACAAAGGCGAAATACAAGAACATCATCAGTGTGATATACCACAGATGTCCTGCAACTCCAAAAGGTTTAGCCCATCCAAGCCCTACAATATTAAATAAAAGCGTTTTTATATCTACGAAATGTTTTATTAGATATTCCAAGGAAATTATCAAAGGTAATGTTAGCCATAGGGGAATATAAATCCGAAGGCACCTCTTCTTTAAGAAGCCTCTAAAGTCGAATACATCATACTCGTTTTGGCACCATTTCATTCCAAACAGATATGCAGAAAGGGCAAAGAACACCATTAGATATACCCCCCCATATAAAGACCGGAGTTAACAAGGATTGGAATGCCCGATGCCTGGAAGTAGTGATCGGCTCGGTCATTGCAATGACACGGATTGTATTTAATGTTGAACTTGACACCTTATTATTTGCATAATATATCGACCATTTCATCAACTTTGTTGCGAACAGTCAGAACAGATTTAGAACTTTTCCCTTCCTCATATTTCAGTACAGCCTCAACTATAGTATTGGGCAATACAGGGTTGAAAACTTCAGAAGGTTCACATATTGTATGAACAAAAGGACGGTCTGAAGCAATTACATCGCAACCGGCCTCCATTGCCTCTATCAAACCTAGACCGAAGCTCTCATTATACGATGGATATATCGTTGCCTTACATTGCACATATAATTTCGCCAATTCTTCAGACGGTATGTATCCATGGTTAATAATGCGTACACCTTGCCCTATTGCCTCCAGCAACTTATTATGGAACGCATCACCAAGGCTTACTGTCAGATGCAATGTCAAATCCACGCCCTTCTCATGCAATACTTTCCATGCCTCCAGAAGCTCATCATGTCCTTTAGATCCGGAATACTCACCCACAAAGATATAATCTTTGCGTTCGCCGCTTGCTTTGGGGAATACAGGGAGTTTGTAAAAAGGATATAGCTTCACTTTTTCAGATGATACACAAAGATGATTTATTAATTCGTTCGCAGTATTAGATGTCTGCACAAACCATTCATCCGTATTCTTGCGATAATACTTGACATATGCTCTTTTCAACCAAAACGTCAACAGCTGTTTCTTATCTCGGCAGTCGGTTAAGGTCAGCATATTAATATTATGAAAGTATGTGTATACTGGAATCTTCATTTTTATTGGAGGCGGAACATTCCCAAAACATAATACCGAAGTAAACTCGACACCATGCTGTATATAGAATTTCTTTCGTTCCTTTAAGGTAGCAGGCAATGATTTAGTATGAGGAAGTGAATTAAACTCATCACCACACCTTGAATCCGCCAGAAGAAAAAAATCCACATTCCTTTCCTGAAGCGAGCTCACCAGATAGCGAAGCAATCCCACTGCCCCGCCCATATTTACATATAAAGCGTCTATTAATAACATAATCACTTATTATTTTATTTTTCTCCTATCACAAATGTGATATACCTGTGAATAATGGGGATACACAAAAGACTTAAACCATAGACAAATATCACAAGTACAACAGAAAACAATGCATATTGCCAATCCACATGTAGGTAAAATTTAGCAAAATATGCATATACACCATATACCTATCAACAGAAATGTAGGATGCACCAGCATCAATATCAAAGAATTCCTTCCAACGTATTCTATGGCTGGCATGGAGCAAGATATGAGATTCAATAGAGCAATAAAGCCTAGGCCACCACACAAAATCGTCGGCACCGTTGCAGCAATATTTGAAAAATGGCCATTAAAGAATGAGTACTCCCATGAAGCATTATAAACCAACCACAACCATAATGTAACCAAAAGTATGGAGCAAACAGCTGACACCTTTTTGTTTTTCAATAGTTTGACGAAATAATAGCCGACTACAATATAGAAATAAGCTGAGAAGAAACGGTTAAGTACAATTAACAGAGGGTGCTCGTTGGTTAACAAGTCGGGAATATATACCAAGATGAATGCTAATCCTATTGTTATCCAATCCCTTTTCAACGATTTTATATACACAAATAATGACTCAGCAAGAAATAACGTCATCAAAAACCAAACGGTTCCATTACCTGTGATAAAGAAATCTACAGCCTCATCTTTTAATGACTGTTCAGAAATTGCCCCCCCCCACTCCAAGTGCCATCATGGATAACTTAACAGCACTATTATATAGGGAGAACCATAAACAAGGTATCAATAATTGATGAGCACGTTTTTTTATGAATGTCCTAAATACGTCTTCCTTCTTTAGATATCTTTTCAGTACACCAACTGCCACAAAGAAAATAGGTACATGTATTGACAATATCGCCTTATTCACCACATCATTGACTGACCACCAACCAATGCAATGGCTTATTATAATCAGCGAGATGCTGAAAGCCTTAATAAATCAATGTAATATATTCGCTTTTGTTCCATCGTAACTTTATATTTTCTGAGCCTTCCAGCTGACACCTTCTTTAATCAATTTCGCAGGATTCCCTCCTATAGCCGAGTTTGCAGGAAATGTTTTTCCTGCTACTACTGACCCCGTAGCTACAACGCAATTTTCGCCAATAACAGTGCCTTTTGTCACAATCACAGTATTCCCTATCCAAACATGATCTCCGACTATGATGTCCTTGCTATGGTTGATGCGCTCACCTGTTGCTGCATCTATTACACTATGGCTATCTCCAGCGCGAAGGGTAATATTTGCAGAGAAAAGGCAATCCCCTCCCACCTCTATCTTCGTTCCCTCCATCACAGCCAATTCAGTATTCCCAGAAATTTGCGTGTCTTCTTTTACATGAACCAAGCAATTTGCATCAGCACAGTATATGGCCAGGTCCTTGGCACCGACACCGCCCTCAATAAGCACCTTATGATTTGAACCATGAACCTCAATATGGAGATTCGTGATTGCAGAAGGTTTTGCCCCACCAAGTATTACCTCATTCCCCTTCCCGTCGAACGAAAGACGAAGTCCACGGAGGAATACATTCTGATGTCGGAATGTATTACCATTCGCTCCACGAACCTTATTGTTCATGAAAAGATAATAGATTGATGAAAGAAATAATGAGTATCTTTTCACGAACTCCCTTATCATCATATTCATTGTAGATAATAATTTGTTGTACAAGATTTACTGCATGGACCTATTTCAATACTGGAAGCATTCCCTTTTAATAAATCCTTTGATAATTGTATAAAATTTAATGCGGCATTACGTGGTGACCAAATATCTTTCATTGTTTTATAAGCCGCAATAGACATCTCCTTGCGTCTAGATGGATTTTCTAAAAGGAAATTCACCTTTTCATAAAGAGAGTCTATATCCTTTGAATTGAATAGAAGTCCATTCTTTCCATCATTAATCAAATATGGTGCGGAGCCTATCTCGTTAGAAGTCACTACAGCGCAGCCATTACTCATTGCTTCATTAAGTACAGCCCCCCATCCTTCGTTCTTGTCTGATGTGAAGAGGAATATGTCATGATTGCGCATGGATTGCAGAATTTCGTCATTAGACACATTGCCTTTGAAACATACCATATCCTGCACATCCAAATTCTGACATAATTCCATGGTTGGTTTAAGCTCCTGCCCTCCACCAAACATATCTATTTGTACATCATAACCACCATTTTTCAATCGACGAGCCAAATGAATCACTAATTCGGGGTGCTTCCATCCAATAAAACGAGAACACCACATGATGGCTGGCTTGTCTGACTTTCGAGAGGCTATCAACGATTCCACATTAAAATCATCTACTTTTGTGAAATACCCCCATTTATAGCACCGATTTTTAAAAGTACCTAACAAATATTGATCATTCACTGCGTATGCACTTGCGCAAAGTTTATATAATGGTTTTCTTCTCCAGCCTCTGATATAATAATTACAAATGTTGTTTAACAATCTCGGTGAGAAGAGGCTTCGCCAATGCTTTAACCAACGCTCCCCCATCTCAAATGTTAAACGATTTCCTCTTAATCGCGCAATCTGGTATTTTAAAGCCATATAACCTCCGAAAACCGCCACTTCTGCGCTACGGGCAATATCCATAGCCTTGGCTTCGCATTCAGAATCCTTCCAAGCCTGCAAAAGGTATGGCTTGGAGGAGAAATCATCTGTTCCACCCTTCTTATTTTGTCCTGCTGGTTTTTCCAGTTCCACAAAGACAAAATCATGTCCAGTCAACTCAAACAGTTCATCTGCAATGTTAACTTGATGGATATTAAGAACGACAGAAAAGATGGCTAGCTTCATAGTTATTACTTTTGGTCACAATGCATATACTCAAGTATCCTTTGAGTTTGTTTATCCCAAGTTCTTTTTTCCATCATAAAACGACGGGCTCGAACACCAGTTTCAAATAACAGGTGTTTTCCTTTTTTCTGGACACTTTCCATCATCTGAACTAAACCTTCAGGCGTTTTATCATGTAAAACCGCCATGTAATCACCATAGTCACGCTCTGCATGAGCAACAGGTGTTGATATCACATATCGTCCCGCAGCCAAATACTCCAACAGCTTACCAGGGAAATGGAAATCGACATCTTCTTCTAATCGTAGATTAAGTAGGACATCAGCTTGCTCATACAGTTTGAACAAGTCATCCATATTTAGCATACCAACATAGCTGATACGAGAGTCATGACTGGCCAACTCTTCAATAAGAGGAACATCATTTCCTTTACCAGCAAAGATGACTTTCACATTTGGATTGGAATACTGGCGCATGGCATCAAGCACCAGTTTCGTACCATTCTGATCCCATAGCATCCCGGCAAGCACAAATGTATATTTATTGTCTGTCTTTTCTTTTAATGGGAAGAGATGTCCTATCACTTGACGATTAACACCTCCATCTACAAGTATATAATCTTTTCCTGGAGCATAATGTTCTGCTATTAATTCATTGATGATAATACGTCCGTCTAAAAGCGGGATATATTTTTCAGCCATCTTCTCAGCCAAACGGTATCCGAGCATTGTGAGCCAACTCATTCCTAAACGTTTGGGCGGCACGCCTAAATCGTATAGAATTGCATACAACTTTGCACCGGTAGACTGACAAGCAGCATAGAGACTATCAATTGAAGGGTGATATGTATTGTAAACGAGAACCTTTAGTTTCTTGCCCCTATGCCGTAATGCCCAATCTTTTATAATTCTTTTGCATTCCCATCCCCACAATTTACTTTTAATGATTTTCAGATTTAGAGTTGAAAGAATATGTATTTCATGCTCTTCATTGAATTGCTCCACATTTCCCCCTACCCAAAACGGCCCGTTGGGGAATGAAGGCACATTAGGATGACTTACAAACTCGACATCTTCCTGCGCATATTTGCACAATGACTCCGCAATACCATAAATAGCATTGCCCCCAGAACTTGATTGACCTTTACTTTGATGTAAGCCAGATATAAAAAGAATTGCCATGATATACAATTAGTAACTATTCAACAGCTCGTTATAGATCTCCTTAATCTTACGATAGTTGCTATAATCAGGTGTCACAGGCACACGTTGGATTGCCAAAGCATCTTTTACTTTACTGAAGAAATCCGCCATATCACCCAACTTATACACAATTGTTCTGTTGGGCCGAATGCAAGCATCACTGGCAACCACCTGAATTCCCATATCCAAAGCTTCACGAACTGCGAGAGAATCCCCGTCGGTACATGTAGGACGAATATATACGTCTGCCTGTGTCCATAAGGCTTTCATTCCATCTAAAGGGCCTAACTGCCAATATATTTGATCATCTATATTCAGAGTAACCGCTTTTTTATGAAGTTCATTTATCTTGTCCTTTTCTTTATCATCTGACAAGCATAAAACAAAGCCTATAGATGAACCGTCGGATTTTGTTATATCTGCATAAAGGTTCAAAGCATCTTCAAACCCATAAACATCCTTACCTTTATGAATCATAAAACTGTGGCCATAAAATACGATGTTTTTATCATGACTATTAATATAATCTTGCAACTGATTGGGTAACGAACTTTTTTTCTTACTTTCATCGGGAATGTAAGCAGGTATAACATGGATGGTTTTCTTGAGATGAATCGGTAGATTCAGCATTTCTTTTTTTGCCTGTTCACTAACGGCAATCCACGTTACATTAGGATGATTTGCAACACGTTTCAAGAAAAAGCGGTTTATAAAACCACATTCTTGGTAGAAACGATGAACCATGGAGTTATGGACAGTAATGACCACCTTCTTGTGCAGAAACACAAGGAAGCACCATATATATATCATATGCTCCAGACTGTAATGTGAATGAAGGACTTTATATGGAGACAGTATTTTCACACAATTGGGAAGACGAAACAGAATCTTTTTAGTCGACATATTCAACTCAGGATCGAACAATGAAGATTGTCTTATCCTTAAATCCTGGTTACGGGGAGTATAAAACCCGCCAACTATAAAACCATCAGCCGTCAACTTATTAATCAATCGCTCTATTGAAACCGAGACTCCTCCATAAATAGGAGGAATAAAGCCCAGTTCTTTTATATCATATCTGCTATTACCCTTCATTTCTAATTCCTAATATTAATTCATGTTCCTTTATTTCTGCCTCATTAAACCGCATCTTTAAAACTCGGGCAGGGACACCTCCCACAATACTGTATGGGGGCGTACTTTTATTTACAACTGCTCCCGCAGCGACCACACAGCCTCTTCCTATTGTAACCCCTTTAAGGATAGTTGTATTCATACCAATCCAATTGTCGCCTTCAAAAACCACATTTTGATCATTTTCCGGGAGTTTTTCATCGTCACCCACTGTATTGATGTATCTTCCTACTATATCTGTACGATGATCCCCACCTCTTATTGAAACATGCGGACCAAATACCACATGATCATGAATGATAATTTTGGAGCGGGATGCAACAAAATCAGCGTGATAGCCGATACTTACATGGTTGCCCACTTGCATATTCTCGTAGGTGAAAATGCTATTAGAAGGGTCAAATTGAACATCAACCCCGCATACTTCCATTTTTTTACGATAAATGGGACGATAAATCTTATTATAAAGACGAGAAACTACCTGTTTTATATCGATCATAAGACGGTTATATAAAGAATGTTGGTATTGTAGCTAAAGCATAAAAAGTACAAACTTGGCTTCCACTATACCTCATATAATATGAGGCCACATATAGTGTCCAAGGCATCATTGCTGCATTCCTGAACTTGATTTGAATAACATATGAATACGACATAAACATAAGGGAAATAGCAATCAAGATAAGGACATTCATCAGGCAAACTTTCTCAAAATTCGTCTGGTGACTTGGATCTTGAACCATTTTGTATAGTCCATAGATTAACATGCAATATAGCGGCAACCAATGTAAAAAATAGGCTATCGATCCAATCCTATTCTGTCCGGCAATACCAGTATCATTTTCTAACGAACGGAGTCCTGTTTCCACCGTATCCTCTTGAAAGAATCCTAATGCTGAAATAGAGTTAGAAATCAAAGATGTAGAAAACACTATTAGTACCATCAATACCAGGAGGAGTCCGATTTTATCCTTTGGAATAAATAATGCTACAAGCAAGAATAGTGCATAAACAGGCATTGTAGTATGAAAAGGAATAGTACATAAAAGGAGCCCTACAGACACTAATTTATAATGTCTTTTAAAAAGAGGCAAGGATTCAAATAAAGTTCCTTTTGAAGTATAACACAAAAGGGCAACATAAAGCAACACATACGCAAACGCAGCTCGTTGATAATACAACAAAAGCGGCAATGCGAACGTCAAAACAGAAAGCGTGGCTATTTGGGCGCTAATCCCCATTTTTTTCATTAACCATACGCACAACAAACAAGCAGTACCCCATAGAACTAGTCTATAATAAACATAACCAAAGGGGACTAAATCCATAATATAAAAATAGATTCTTTCAAAATGAAGTTTTTCATAATCGACCCCCGATAAATAAGAGTAATAACTCTCCATCGACGAATAATTGTCTCCTGATACTGGGGTATAGAAAACGCAATATAACGTCATTACTACAAATAAAGGCAAATAACCAGTACCATTTCGCCCCCCCCTTTGAAACGCGCCTTTAATATTTAAAAGAAGGAATAATACAAGCATCCAACTACAAAGTTTGATTACAGTACTATTACCTATTAATAAATCCAACCCTGACATACTGACAAAATGAAAGATTTGACACAATTTAAATCATTTAAAAACAGCTACTTTACCTTGCCAAGGTATTATATTAGGATTCGATCCGCTCACCCAGTTGGGATTGGGAGTCATAAAATCATCGCCGTATCTATAACGGAGATAATCCTGTGCATTCTCTAAAATTGGAAGTGATAATGACTCAAATGGAACTCGGATCACTTCATGTGACATTGGCATTTCCAGTCGCCTAGGGAGCAATCCTCCGTATTTTCGGACTGAATGTTCGCGAGAAAGACAGTCAGGATGAATGACAAAATCGCAACAATAAGGGTAAGAGCGGCCCTCTAATGGCGGATAAATATAGAAAATATCTATCTGAACGCCATCATACAAAAATGTATCTTCTTTACCCAACTTATCATTATCAACAGAAAATGAATGTGAGAAAGAAAAACCTCGTTTGAGTAGGTTTTCAACGAAATCAGGGCTATAGTTCTCTATCCACATAAAAACGTCAATGTCAGCATCGTGCTTAATAAATCCTTTTTCTCGCACAGCCCCTAGCATAGTCCCGAATGCCAAGCTATATTTCAATCCATTTTCAGTCATAGCCTTATCAAAAGCATCCAACGCATTCAATGCTTTTTGTTGAAAACTGGATCTCAATTCATCGACTTGTTCTTTGACATTATCTTTATGCACCTTATGATACAATGGTCCAAACAACTTACGCAATGTATCAATTTGTCTTAATCTCCCGAGTAGGTCCTCCACAAAGTACTTTACTTTCATAACTTCTATTTATAGCAATAACCTCCATTCACCTCTATCTGACTTCCATTGACAAAGGGATTGTCAATGCAGAATCTGAATGCATCCACAATCTCATCCACGGTAGCAAACCGATGAATAGCAGTTTTCTTATATATGTTTTGTTTAATCTCTTCTGGCTTTTCATTCTGCCAAGGGGTAGCCACAAACCCAGGCACAATAGTATTTACAGTCGTTCCTGTTCCCTCAAATTCCTTGACAAGGTTCTTTGACAAGGCACATACGGCCGACTTCGTTACACCGTATGCAAGCACCGTAGCGTGAGGATGAACAGCCATCTGGGAACCGATAAAGAGAATCCGGCTTCCAGGAGGGATTATAGGGAAGAACTCCCGAACCAACGCGCTCCAACACATTGTTGCGCACGTTGAGCTTGCCCCGGCCACGGTCGAAGCTATCGCTGGTGACTCCTACTATCAGGTAGTCGCCCTGTTCCTTTGCCCGCCGCAGGAGGTTGAGATGTCCCTGGTGCAGCAGGTCGTAGGTTCCGTAGATTATAACTTTTGTCATATTATTGTCCTTTTCCGAATATTTCATCTCTGTATTCTTGACAATGAATAGATTCTTTTATCTGTTCTTCTGTTGGTGGAGTACGCCAGTCCCCATAAACGTTCGTAAGATAAGAATCCATATCCTTGGGAACCGGCATTAATTCTCCCTCAAATTCAGCTGTTGCGAGCGGGAAAGTATACTTTTTATAAAAAGTATGTTTAGGCCACCCCGTACTAAGTACATAGTGGTACTCTCCCTTAGAGTTAAAAATCCATCCGAATAATCGAAGGATGGGACACAGAATACTCCAGTTTAGAAACTCTATTATTCTTATCAATGGCTTACGAATCCAGTTTGCATCTATATTCAACGTCCAATGCTGCGTCCGGCTATACACTTGTTCAGCGATGTATGCCGCCAGATAATTCGTCTTCTCTATGGCAAATATATCGAAACCAATACCTTTCCATTTATAATACGCATAACGATGACTGGAGGATTGGACAGAACCATTGCGTTTTCTGAACTTGCCAAAACAATTGACATAATCGACATCGGTCTTGGGGCAGTGGAAAACATATTCTTCACTTTGATAATTACAAAGAATCTTTTCGAGTTTTTTATAATCCTTCCTGAGCAAGACAATGTCCATATCATCATCCCACGGTATAAAGCCCTTGTGCCTTGCCGCTCCGAGAAGCGTACCGCTGCTAAGCCACCACTGGATGTGATTCTCCTTACAGATATTATCTACTACTTTCAGCATTCGCATCAGTTCCAATTGATCCCTGCGTAAAGCTGAACCTTCGGGATTATAATCTCTAAATGATTTTTCCATACTTACCTTCTAAACTTTGAGATGAAACCGTTCATTAATTGCGTCGCGAGATTTCTCTCGTTTTTGTCAAAGGCTATGAAATACAATGACAGCCCAGCAGATGATACACTAATCAAGGTGACGAGTAATAGGCGCCAAAAATTCTCTGCCATATAGAAATGTATCGGTAATGCAACAGTGATAGACAATGCAGTGACAACAAGAATTGGAATAACAACCTTTATGAAGTATTCCCTTAAAGACAATCCAACCAAAGTGCGAACAATAAAAAGTCCAACAATATGACCTGCAAGCCTACAGACGAATACAATCAATAATGCCAACTCAGGTTGAGCATAATACTTTAGAACGAAAAAGGCAATGGGCACTGAACTGATCTTAACAATACTGCTCCAAAACTGATAGTTTTTCATATTCCCAGTAGCGTGGACCACATTGGAAGTTGCAGCATTCAAGTTGCTGATGATTGAAGAAAACAGAATGATGACAGTAAAAGCCGCAGCATGTTCTGGAACACTATCACCAAGCCAAATATGTAGAACATACTCTATTTCTATCGAAACAGGTACGGCCATCATCATCAAAAAACAGCAGCTCAATTTACTGATACTAAATGTCAGATTCATCATACGATGATTGTCTCCTCGAGCATAAGACTGAACAACTTGAGGGCGGACAGGCATCGTTATATTGGTAACAAAACCCTCAAGGCCAGCATTGACTTGGGTAGCAACAGCCCGTGCGGCATTGACAATAGGACCAAAGAAGAAATTAATTACGAGGTTTATACCTTGTTCCTGCATAATACCCGAGAAAGATCCAAAAAGATTCCACCCCGAAAAGCCCAGCATAGATTTAAACAGCGGTTTATCGAACACCCTTTTCATCTTTATCTCAGGGAAGCGAGCTTTGCTATATACAAAATAAAGAAAGAAATTTACCGCATTGATTCCAAGCATTAAAACTCCGTACCATATTAAACTGTCTCCAGAGAGTAACGGAAGAATCAGTACTATCGCCAGTTTGAGAACTGCATCCAAAACACTAACTACAGCATAAAAATCCATTTTTTCATGCGCCATTACTGAAGCTGAGAAAGGGGCTTGCATAATGACAAACAAGAAACTAATTACCGAAAACTGGAAGATATATTCTGCTGCAAGCATTCGGTCTTCTGGTATAACCATTTTATTATGTAAATACCACAGACCAAAAGACTCAACCAAAACAATAATAAGAATAGCCAGAAGCGCTTGGATGATCAGCGATGTAACGAAAACCCTGTTTGCCCCTTCCTCTCCATTTTTGCCGAGTTCGAAATTGAAGAATCGTTGTATTCCATTACTCATGGAAACATTAAGGAAGGTGAACATTGATACGAAACCGCACACAACGTTATACACGCCATAGTCCTCCACACCAAGAACCTTGAGGACTACCCTTGTGGTATATAACGAAATGAGCAGAACAATCACCATCCTTATTGTCAGGAAGATGCTATTCTTCGCAATTCGTTTATTCGCTGATGAATTATCAGGCATTTGCAATAATAATATTGGAACTAGATCTCAGTTTACTTCACCACATTCACTACTCCATTCAACTCATTCTGGATGTACTCCAGACTTGCAATCTTCGCCTTGGTCTCTTCAAGATTGAGACGACGAGTATTATTGGAGTTAAACTCGTCAATGAGGGCCCTCTTGGTATCCCCTTCCTTGAAGAACTTGTCGTAATTAAGATCACGGTTGTCGGCAGGGACCCGGTAAAACTCTCCCATATCTACTGCCTTCGCAGCTTCTTCCTTGGTGAGGAGAGTCTCGTACATCTTCTCTCCATGGCGGATGCCGATCACCTTGATGTCCTCCTTCCTGCCCCCGAACAGCTCACACACGGCCTCTGCCTGGGTCTGGATGGTGCAGGCAGGGGCTTTCTGTACAAGTATGTCGCCGTTGCTGCCATTCTCGAAGGCGAATAGGACAAGGTCTACAGCTTCGTCAAGGCTCATGATGAAACGCGTCATCGAAGGCTCGGTCAGCGTGATTGGATTGCCATTGCGGATCTGGTCTATCCACAATGGAATCACAGATCCGCGAGAACACATTACATTGCCGTAGCGTGTGCAACAGATCTTGGTTTCTCCGGAGTAACGGCTCTTTGCAATAGCAACCTTTTCTTCCAGCGCCTTGCTGATTCCCATGGCATTGATAGGATACGCAGCCTTGTCGGTAGAGAGGCAAATTACACATTTCACTCCTGCCTCAATTGCCGCATCTAGGACATTGTCAGTGCCAATCACATTTGTCTTCACTGCCTCCATGGGGAAGAACTCACATGAAGGCACTTGTTTCAAAGCTGCCGCATGAAACACATAATCGACACCCTTCATTGCGTACTTCAGCGTGCTCTTGTTGCGCACATCTCCAATGTAGAACTTAATCTTATGCGCCACATCAGGGAAGTTGGCCTGATATTCATGCCGCATGTCATCCTGCTTCTTCTCATCACGGGAGAAGATGCGAATTTCTCCGATGTCTGTGCGAAGGAATCGCTTGAGAACTGCATTACCGAAGGAACCGGTGCCTCCGGTGATCATAAGGGTCTTTCCGTTAAAGATAGACATATTCTAAATCATTAATAATAAACAACAAAATTCTAAATCATTAATAATAAACAACAAAACCGTCCCTATACCATAGGAACGGTATCTGAGGCCAACGCATCCCGCAAAGGGTCAAGTGCATGGTCTTCAGTCTCTTTTAAAAATATCCCTTGTGTAGACCTTTTCCCGGACATCGTCCAGGCAAGGGTCGTAGCGG
>Ga0256405_10004795_pt1 | contig 24642 bp, 19 predicted proteins | sample RumenRJG_02DNA_FD_189096 | JGI IMG/M metagenome (GOLD analysis project Ga0256405, IMG submission 189096) | Bovine rumen microbial communities from Lethbridge, Alberta, Canada - RJG_02 | ecosystem: Host-associated > Mammals > Digestive system > Stomach > Rumen | place: Canada: Alberta... | reverse complement strand
AATGAGTGTTATTGTCTCTCTCAAAAGACTCCAAACTCTCAACTTCACGCTAAGTGATTGATAGTAAATTAGTAATAAAAAGTTAACAAACAATAAATATTATCCAATTATTTGGAAAGCAACATAGTACAGACTTTAGCTCCCCATGGAGCTATGGTACTTAGGTGAAGGGGACAGCCTTACGAGCAAGCTCGTCGGCTGCCCCCTTCACCTAAGCACCACCCCTTACGGGACAAAAGCCTGCCCGTGACGAAAATCGCTATCGCGTAAAATTGCGCAGAGCGCATAAAATATTCAGCATCCCTTAAATCTGCTCACAATTATTTTAGAAAGCCCTGATGGTCCCAATTGTCTGTGGACATATTGCATACAGCCAATAATGCCATAAACATATTGAATGAGGGACTGATGAAGATCAGGATCGAGGAGAGAACGAGAAATAGACAAATCATTCGTGTACCGCGTTCTACTTTTACGTTTTACTTACAAACGACTATTCAGCCGCTTAATTTTATGCGCTATGCGCAATTTTATGCCTTGGCAATTTTCTTCATGTACAGGCTTTGACCCCGAAAGGGGTGAGTCTCAACCAGTGGGATAGCCGTCGAGCTTGCTCGTAAGGATATCCCGCTGGTCGAGACTCAGAGCTCCTCATGGAGCGTAAGCCTGTACATGATTTTCTGCTTCGTATCATCTGGAGATGGCAAGGCAATATGAGTCAGGACAAAGACATTGACTGTCTGCCGGGCTGTTAAGGTGGGATATCATTCCATAATTCGTAATTGCGTCACCATCAATTGCTGAAATAAGCTTATAACTAACTGATAATCAATGATGACACTTCATCCAACCAAAGATGTGATGAAGTCAGGTATACCGAAAGTTCACATCAAAGCAAGACTTTTTCACGGTCTACATTCGTAGAACTCAAATAAATTTCTTATCTTTGCCCAATAACACATACAGCTATGAAGACGATCAATAACAGAAAAAGCATCCGCAAATATTCCCACCGCGAAGTCTCAGAAGAATTGCTCAATCGTCTGCTCAGCGAGGCCGAGCGCACGCCGACCATGGGCAACTTACAACTCTACAGTGTCATCGTCACCCGCAGCAAAGCCATCAAAGAGGCACTGGCCCCAGCCCATTTCAACCAGCCGATGGTTGTCGGAGCTCCCGTCGTGCTGACCATCTGTGCCGACTTCCGCCGTACAACGATCTGGGCTAACAACCGCCATGCAGATCCGGGTTACGACAACTTTCTGAGTTTCATCAATGCTGCTACCGACGCCCTACTCTATACCCAGACTTTCTGCAATCTCGCCGAAGAGAAGGGATTGGGCACCTGTTTTCTCGGTACCACGGTGTATCAGCCCCAAACAATTATCGATATTCTCAACATTCCCCAACTTGTCTTTCCCGTAGCCACCATCACGCTCGGATGGCCCGACGAGAATCCTGCGCCAACCGACCGACTGCCACTGAACGCCATTGTCCACAGCGAGAAATTTTCGGACTATACTCCCGACAAAATCAACGAATATTATAAGGAGAAAGAATCTCTGCCCGAAAACAAACATTTCGTAGAAATCAACCACAAACAGACGCTTGCACAAGTGTTTACCGACTGCCGCTACACCCGAAAGGACAACGAGGCCATGTCGGCCGGATTGATCGAGGCGCTGAAAAAACAAGGATTCCTATAATCATGCATCATTGCCAGGCGGTATGATCATCATGCACAATGCATAATGCATGATCAAGGGAGCGCGCAAGCCAAAATTATGCAGAATAAAGAGGTTGCGCGAGCCAAAATTATGCATGATGCATGATGCACTATCATGCGTTGTGTACCAACACGATCGCTACCCAGTCGCCATCGTGAAAGCGTTTGACCTCAGACAATCCCAAGACAGAGGCCTTGGTCATCAGCGGCAGAATGTCGTCCTCATAAAATCCACTGATGATCAAGTGTCCGCCCACGCTGAGGACCTGGTCAAAACAATCCATGTCGTGGAGCAGAATGTTGCGGTTGATGTTTGCCATTACCACCTCAAACATCCCATTGATGTGTGAGAGAATGTTAGCGTCACCCTCATACACCTCTATGTTGTCCACTCCGTTGATTTGAGCGTTATGCCTGGTGTTCTCCACACTCCAATCGTCAATGTCATAGGCTACCACCTCGCGTGCGCCTAATTTAGAAGCCGCAATACTGAGAATTCCTGTGCCGCATCCGCAATCAAGCACCCGTTTGCCTTCAAGTGAATGGCCATGGAGGGCCTGCAACATCATGCGCGTTGTCTCGTGAGTACCCGTCCCGAAGGCATTGCGCGCCTCTATACCTATTTTAATAGGAGCAGCCATCCGGGCCAACTTTTCCTCAGAAGTATGGGCCTTATCGTAGATCACCATCTCGTCGCCTATCTCAATGGGATCGAAGCCATCCTTTTCCCAAGCGGCATTCCAATCCTGATCGGGCACATCGCTGACGGTAAAGGTCACCGAGCAGCCTGGTATCTCCGCGTCACGCAACATCTCTGACAGAAGTTCCTTATCGAAAAGCCGCTCCTGAATATACCCCGTGCAACCATCCTCAGCTTCCTCAAAAGCTTCAAATCCAGCCTCGCCTGCCGCGGCGTCGACGAGGTCGCGCATAATGGGCAACTGTTCGGGAGAGTCTACACTGATATGGAAATGTACAATTTTATATTTCATGCCTTTTACTATTTTAACTGCAAAATTAAAAAAAATAGGGAAAATCCTATCATGGATTAGGGAAAATCCGTAATTTTGCAATACATTTATAACTATCTTTGTAACGTGAATGAAAGAATCAAATAAAAAAGGAGTATAGATATGAAAAGGCTTTTATTAGTTTTATCAATCGCCGGACTGTCATTCCAATGGGCAGCAGCCCAAGACGATGATCTGTATTTCACTCCAACAAAGGATCCCGAGCCTGTAGTGAAGGGGCACGCAGGTTACAATGAGGCATACGCCAATCGAGTATACCGCAATGTTGATGAATACAACCGGGCAGGTAGATACCGCAGCCACTATCAGAAGATTGACGGCACCACCAACGACATCATCACGATGAATGGCGTTGGAGCGGATACTACCTATGTAGACACGATATTCTACGGACCTGAGGCCAATTGGGGCAGATACTACGACGACGCAGACAACGATTTCCGATATAGCCGGATGATCAACTTCGACTGGTGGGGCTGGCCCAACTATTGGGGTTACAACTACATGTATTCCCCCTACTGGTGGACCTACGACTTCAACTATTGGGGCGATCCGTGGATGGCAGGCTACTGGAATTGGGGATGGCCTTACTATGGTTTCTATCCCCGCTGGGGCTATTACGACCGTTACGGCTGGGGATGGCCTTACTATTATGATTACTATGGCTGGTATCCCTATGCCCACTACGCCTATTGGGATGGCTACAGAAGATTCAACGACGGAGGCGGCAACTTCCGCTATGGTGCCACGGGCACACGCAACCACGGTGGTTGGTCGGGACGCGCCACGGCCTCAACCCCGCGCGACGGAAATTCAAGAAGCGGCAACTTCTCGGGATGGCGTGGACGCTCTACCCAGAGCAACAACTCTAATTTCAATGGATCCCGTTCTGTTTCACCCTCACGCAACTCCAGCTCGTTCGGCAACAACAGCTTCAGCGGCGGTTCGCGCGGCGGTAGCTTCGGAGGAGGCTTCAGCGGAGGCGGATCACGTGGCAGCTTTGGCGGCGGTGGCGGATCGCGCGGCGGAGTCAGCATGGGCGGACGTAGATGATAAAAACTGTAGAACCCTTAAAAACTACAATAGAAAATGAAAAAAACGCTTATTATATTAGCAGCGTCTCTCATGGCCTCTGCGACCGCAGGAGCACAGGAGACCTATGAAAATGCTAAAATTGCCCAAAAGGACTTGACCGGAACTGCCCGCTACGTAGGTATGGGCGGCGCGCTCGAAGCCTTAGGCGCTGATATATCGACAATGGGAACCAACCCTGCCGGCATTGGTCTCTACAAGCACTCTGCCGTCAACGTCACAGCAGGTTTGGTGAGCCAGGCCAACGGCCACGACTTTGCCAATGGCAATAAGACCAACGCATCCTTTGACCAAGGCGGTTTTGTCTGGTCTACACGCTCCGGAAGAAAGAGTTTCCTCAATTTCGGATTCAACTATTCTAAAAGCCGCAACCTGGATTATATCCTCTCGGCCAGCAACAGCGTACACGGTGGGTCCATCAGCAAGCAGTCGTATATCAAGAACATGTTAGGCAACGTCAGCAATGGTGGATTCAGTATCGGCAAGAACGAACAAGGCGAATACATCGGTTATGAGGATGCCAAAAGCACCTACACCGCTCCCAACTTCACGCAGTTGGACTATCTGTTGTGGAACACCTTCATCGTGGATCCCAACAACCAGTCGGCAGGTTACAACGAAGCCAATCGCTACACCTTCGACCGTGCACACACGGGATATATCGGCGAATACGACTTCAACCTGAGTGGCAACATCAACGACCGCATATTCTTAGGACTGACGTTTGGCCTATATGATGTGCACTATAAAGGCAACAGCACCTACATCGAGAATCTGGTCGACCACCAAGGGGCCAATGTCGGAACGCTGACCCTTAACGACAACCGCAAGATCACGGGCTCAGGTATCGATCTGAAGTTTGGTGCCATCTTCCGTCCCATCGAGACGTCACCCTTCCGTATCGGTATCTATGCGCACACGCCGACGTGGTACGACCTGACAACGAAAAACTACACCACGTTGTTGAACGGCACGCAGTTGGGAGGCTACGACAAAGGAAACAGCTCCGAGAGCTACGACTTCAAAATCTTCACTCCATGGCGTTTCGGCATCAGTATGGGCCACACCGTAGGCAACTACTTGGCTTTGGGTGCCACCTACGAATATGCAGACTATTCTACCATCAAGAGCCGTATCAACACCGATGACTACTACGACTATTGGTCAGACACCTGGAGCACGGCCAGCAAGAACGACAACATCATGAACGACCATACCCAGCGCACACTGAAAGGCGTGAGCACGTTGAAATTGGGTGTTGAATACAAGCCCATCAAGGACTTTGCCGTCCGCATGGGTTACAACTACGTTTCCAGTCTGTATAAGAAGTCGGGCTTTAAGGATAACACCCTTCCTTCAGAAGGCAGCTACTACGCATCTACCGACGACTATGTAAACTGGAAGGACCTCAACCGATTCACGTGCGGTTTGGGCTATGTCCTTGGAAAGTTCACTCTTGACTTCGCCTACCAATACTCTACGCAGAAAGGCGATTTCTACCCCTACGCCCCACTGTCGGCAACGATTACAGAGAACGGCTCTACACAAAGTGAGTCAAATATCACAGGTGCAACCAGTGTGAAGAACAACCGTCATCAAATGCTCTTCACCGTGGGCTACCGCTTCTGATGAGAATCCCCAACGACTTTTGATCCGTTTCCTGCTCTCAGGAAACGGATTTTTTTATTTTACCCGGCGCAGACAAGTTTTTATTAGGAGTTGATGGGTATATAAAATTAATTTGTTACTTTTGTCCCCAAGTTTGAGTATGGCCACAGTAGTAATGTGGATACACAGACATTAACCATCAAAAACGATAAGGCATGAAGGTTTTGAAATTCGGAGGGACGTCTGTAGGTTCCGTAAAAAGCATTTTAAGTGTAAAACAGATTGTTGAAAAAGAAGCTAAGCGGCAATCCGTAATCGTTGTCGTCTCCGCTTTGGGCGGCATCACCGACCAGCTTCTGCGCACGGCTCGAATGGCCTGCAAGGGTGACAATGGATGGAAAGCATCCTACCAACAAATGGTAGAGCGCCATCATTCCATGATAGACACGATATTCCAGGATCCCATCGACAAGGTAGAACTGTTTAATCAGACCGACGCTCTCTTGGAGCAACTGCGATCGATATTCTTTGGTGTGAATCTCATCCAGGACTTGAGCCAACGGACCGAAGATGTCATCGTCAGCTATGGCGAGCGCCTTTCTTCACGCATCGTCGCCCGTCTCATCCAGGGCAGCAAATGGTTCGACCCCTTCATGTTCATCAAGACTACGGATGTGGGCAGCAAACATATCCTCGACTCCGAGGTGACTTACGATTTGGTTTGTCAGACGTTCCACGACGCTCCCCGTGTGGCCGTCGTACCTGGATTCATCGCCACCGACTGTCGGACGGGCGAGATCACCAACTTAGGACGCGGAGGAAGCGACTATACAGCCTCGATCATCGCCGCAGCCCTCAAGGCGGAGGCCTTGGAGATCTGGACTGATGTCGACGGATTCATGACCGCAGACCCCAAGGTGATCAAAACAGCCTACACGATCAACGAACTCAGCTACGTGGAAGCCATGGAACTCTGCAACTTCGGAGCCAAGGTGATCTACCCGCCTACGATTTATCCCGTCTGCATCCAGCACATTCCTATCAGAGTGCGCAACACCTTCAATCCTTCCAGCAAAGGGACCGTCATCAAGGATGAGATAAAGAACGACCAAAAACCCATCAAAGGCATCTCCAGCATTAAAGGAACATCCCTCCTCACCGTGTCAGGTCTTTCCATGGTGGGCGTGATCGGTGTCAACCACCGCATTTTCTCCACATTGGCCAAGGAAGGCGTCAGTGTGTTTCTCGTCGCTCAGGCATCATCCGAAAATTCCACGTCCATCGGCGTACAGGATGCCGACGCTGACAAGGCAGTAGATGTTCTCAACAAAGAATTTGCCCAGGAAATCGAAGACGGCAGAATGTTCCCCATGCACGCTGAGAGCGGACTGGCCACAATCGGTATTGTGGGTGAGAATATGAAGCACACGCCAGGCATTGCCGGTAAGCTCTTTGGAGTTCTGGGACGATCCGGCATATCAGTCATCGCCTGTGCCCAAGGTGCATCTGAGACCAATATCTCTTTTGTCATTCAAAGCAAATATCTCAGAAAAGCCCTCAATGTCATTCACGACTCATTCTTCCTATCAGAATATAAAGTGCTCAACCTCTTCATTTGCGGAGTTGGAACCGTGGGCGGGAAGCTAATCGAACAGATTAGACAACAATACGACCGGCTGAAAGAAACATCGCGGTTGAAACTCAACGTGGTTGGAATTGCCTCGTCTCACCATGCCATCTACGACAGAGACGGGCTCGACCTTGCTGACTATCGCAAGCAACTCGACACATCAGAGGAGAGTACCCCCAAGAAGCTTCATGACACCGTCATTGGAATGAATATCTTCAACTCGGTATTTGTTGATTGTACGGCCTCAAAAGAAATCTCCAATCTCTATCAGGATCTACTTGAGCACAACATCAGCGTAATCGCTGCCAACAAACTTGCGGCCAGTTCCGACTACGAAGATTATATCAGACTCAAACGAACAGCCATCGCCCGAGGCGTGAAATTCCGCTTCGAGACCAACGTCGGCGCAGGATTGCCCATCATCGGCACAATCAATGACTTGCTCAACTCTGGTGACCGGGTTCTGAAAATTGAAGCTGTCTTAAGCGGAACACTCAATTTCATCTTCAATGAAATAAGTGCCGATGTACCGTTTTCTGAGACCGTACGCAGGGCCAAAGAAGAGGGGTACAGTGAGCCGGATCCTCGTATAGACCTCAGTGGAACCGACGTTGTCCGCAAACTCGTCATTCTCACACGCGAATCCGGCTACCGCATTGAGCAGGAAAATGTGGAAAAAGATCTCTTTGTTCCCGACGACTACTTCAACGGGAGCGTTGAAGACTTCTGGAAGCGACTGCCCCTGCTCGATGCAGGCTTTGAAGAGAAGAGAAAAAAGATAGAGGCAGAAGGCAAACGTTGGCGCTTCGTGGCAGAAATGGAAGCAGGAAAAGCAAAGGTCAGCCTGAAGGCTGTAGACCGCACAAGCCCATTCTATAATCTTGAAGGAAGCAACAACGTGGTTCTCCTTACCACAGAGCGCTACAAAGAATATCCCATGCAGATTCAAGGCTATGGTGCCGGAGCCGACGTCACGGCTGCCGGTGTACTGGCCAATATTATGAGCATCGCCAATATTTAATCCCATAAAGCTTATGAAACACATCATTATCTTAGGCGACGGAATGGCCGACCACGCCGTAGAGCGCTTGGGGGGCAAGACTTTGCTGCAATATGCCCATACACCCAACATGGATGATCTGGCCGAGGAAGGCTGTTGCGGCAGACTCCTGACCATCCCCGACGGGTTTCAGCCGGGATCAGAAGTGGCCAATTCTACTATTCTCGGCTACGATCAAAACAAAGTCTACGAGGGCCGCGGCCCATTAGAGGCTGCGAGCATTGGCTACGAGATGCGCCCAGAAGACCTGGCCCTTCGATGCAACATCATCGAAATAGAGGATGGAATCATCAAGAACCATCACGGTGGACATCTGACCACAGTAGAGGGCGACATGCTCGTCAACTTTCTCAATGAAAAGTTGGCTATGCCCATCAACGAAGATCTTAAAGAAAAATATGGCATCGACAACTGCATACGTTTCATCACAGGCATCCAATACCGTCATCTACTCATCATACGCGGTGGCAATAAGCATATTGTATGTGCTCCACCCCACGACCATCCCAATGAGGATTGGGAAAAACTGCTCGTCAAAGCTGAGAAAGAGAATGAAGCCAAGAAGGACGCTGACACCTTACATAAACTTTCGGCTGAGCAAACTGCCGAAATCATCAATGAGCTCATCATACGCAGTCAGGAATTATTAGCGGCCCATCCCTTCAATGCGCATCGGAGCAGCAAAGCCAACAGCATCTGGCCGTGGAGCGGAGGCTATCGTCCGTCGATGAAAACACTCATGGAAAAGTATCCGCAAATAACATCGGGCAGCTGTATCTCCGCAGTCGATTTGATTCGGGGCATTGGACATTATGCAGGCCTCGATATTGTGAAAGTGCCGGGAGCCACGGGACTGGCCAATACCAATTATGAAGGCAAGGCCCAGGCTGCCATCGAAGCCTTGAAAAGGCAGGATTTCGTTTTTCTTCATCTGGAGGCCAGCGACGAAGCCGGCCACGACGGCGATTTGGCCCTGAAGTTAAAGACGATCGAAGATCTCGACAGCCGTATTGTCGGACCGATTTTCAATACAGTCAAGCGATGGGAAGAACCCGTGTGCATTGCCGTTCTGCCCGATCACCCCACTCCGGTGGAGATACGGACCCACGTGAAGGAACCCGTGCCCTTCCTGATTTGGTACAAGGGCATCACACCCGATGAAGTAAACACATTCGATGAAGTGAGTTGCGTCAGAGGCAGTTATGGTATGCTCTATCTCACGGAATTCATGGATGAACTGATGAAAATAGAATAAAGTAGAGGAGCAGTTACAATGAAATACTACAGCACCAATCATCGCAGTCCTGAGGTTTCTCTACAGGAAGCAGTTGTCAGAGGCTTGGCTCCCGACAACGGACTTTATATGCCCGAGAGGATAGAGAGAATGCCTGAATCTTTTTTCGAAGGCATCAGCAGGATGAGTTTTCAAGAGCTGTCGTTCCAAGTGGCAAAGTGTCTCTTTGGTGAGGATATTCCCGAATCCAAACTGCGACATATCGTCTACGACACCCTTCAATTCCCTACACCCGTAGTGAAAGTCGAGAACAATATCTACGCTCTCGAACTTTTTCACGGACCTACGCTCGCTTTCAAGGATGTAGGCGCCCGTTTTATGGCCCGAATGTTGCGCCATTTCCTTGGAACAGACCGCAAAGTGAACGTTCTCGTCGCGACAAGTGGCGACACCGGTTCGGCTGTCGCCAATGGCTTCCTCGGAGTAGACGGGATTCAGGTCTATGTGCTCTATCCCAAAGGAAAGGTAAGCCAGATCCAGGAGAGTCAGTTCACCACTTTAGGCCACAACGTCACAGCCATTGAAGTAGACGGAGTTTTCGACGATTGTCAGGCCTTAGTGAAGCAGGCGTTTCTCGACAAGCAACTCAACGCAGACATGCGCCTGACAAGTGCCAACAGCATCAATGTGGCCCGTCTCCTGCCCCAGGCATTCTACTATTTCAACGCCTACTCCCAACTCAGGCAGAAACTGTTGGCAGAGAACAAGCAACTCGTTTTTTGTACGCCCAGCGGAAACTTCGGCAACATCACGGCAGGTCTCATCGCCAAGCGCATGGGACTCCCCGTGAAAAGATTCATTGCTGCCAACAACGCCAACGATGTGTTTTATCAATATCTGCAAACGGGCGAATACCATCCCACCCACAGCAAACAGACACTGGCCAACGCCATGGATGTTGGCAATCCGAGCAACTTCGTGCGCATTCTTGACCTGTATCATGACAGTTGGGAAGGCATCAGGACCGACATCAGCGGTGCGACCTATACCGACGAAGAAATTCGTGAAACGATGCGTTACGGCTTTGCCGCCGATGGCTACACGCTCGATCCCCATGGAGCATGTGGATTCCAAGCCTTGAAACAACAATTGAGAGCCGACGAGATCGGTGTCTTTCTCGAGACCGCTCATCCCGCGAAGTTCAAGGAGAAAGTGGATGCTATTATCGGCTGCGACATAGCCATTCCCGAACGTCTAACAGCTTTCATGAGAGGGAAAAAGAAAACCGTGCCCATGAGGAATGACTACAACCAATTCAGAGAGTTCCTTTTAAAAAGATAGCAAATAATAGTTTTCTCTGTCTGGAGCAGTAGATCAAGAAGCTGGCTTATTTGTGCATGAGAATGAGTGAGCTAACTTGTTTCCCTCCGACAGCCAGATAAAAGCCAACACCGACAAATTCATAAAAAGACAATGGAAGAGGTTACTTTTCATCATCGATTCCCAATACAATTGAGATTCTTCGACGCTGATCAGTTCGGTCACGTCAACAACTCCATTTTTTTCCAATATTACGATACTGCGAAGATGGACTATCTGCACCAGGCATGTCCGGAGATGTCTATTCATTACGCGATCGTAGTCGTTCACATTGAGGCGGATTTTCTCTCGCAAGTACACACCGACAACCATGTTGAGGTTCAAACTGCCGTCACCCACATCGGCAATAAAAGTTTCACTCTGCTGCAACGCTTGGTGGACTCAGACAGCGGAGAGGTGAAATGCGTGGGCAAAACCATCATGGTAGCCTACGACTTGGAGAAAAACGAGTCGGCTCTGATACCGCAAGAATGGATCGACGGTATGAACAAGTTTGAGGGCAAAGACTTGAGAACTACTGAATGAATGTTATTTTTTCGGGCACCGTAGACGGTATCTGGAAAAAAATATGTAAGTTTGCATGGAATAAACATCATGTAGAAGATTCAAGACCAAAAATAATGAAAAGATTCGCACTATTATTGATCATCACAATGGCAACAAGTTTGTCGGCCTCTTCCCAGACCATCAAAGAACATTCTTGTTACCTTTTCGGGTTTGCCGCATCGTTCAACGACTCTACTGTTTATATCACCGACATTCAGCAACTCGACAGTGCCTATTTCTACAATCACGAAGTCTTTCTCTACGGGCGCGACGGCTATGCCCAGCAGCTCAAAAATCACTTGAAGGGATTAGGATTCACTACACCCACAGCAATCATTTTCTTCTCTGACAAGAAGAAGGAGATTGAGAAGAAATACCTCAAGTTGAAGAACCGCTACTCCAAGGATGGAGCTTACAACTTCAAGTATCTCACCTCGCAGGATTTCCTGTTCACCACAGTGAAGCCCGACGAAAGTCTTTTGAACAGAAAAGAAACAACGTCGAAAAAGAAAAAATGACAACGCCGACAGCTTATTATTTCCGAATAGCGGGGCTGTATGTCAAAATCATCTTCCTGCCCTCCCAACGGAATTCTGTCAGCCTGATTCCTTCTTTCCAGCCTTTTGCCTGTAAGGAAGTGGCCGACAGCGACCTTTTTTTTCAAATTGATGTCGATGACAATTTGCGACCCGTCCCCAAGGACCAACGGTCGCTCATCCGGGATTTCGACACAGGCAACGGCAATATTATCGTCTACCAGCTCACCGACGGGGGCTATCAATATGTCATCAAAGATATCAATGGATACAGCTGCGCTCTGTTGATAACCAACAAGAATTTTGTTCATTGCCATTGCGCGCTCAATGGCAACTACGACATGCGTTCCTTCGGTCTCAACTCTGTTCTCATGCTCGCCTTTGCATTCGCGGGTGCCAGCCGCAGTGTGTTGCTCATCCATGCTTCTCTGGTGCGCCACCGGGGATGGGGCTATCCCTTTATCGCCAAAAGCGGCACGGGCAAGAGCACGCAGGTGAGTTCCTGGTTGCGCTACATCCCCGACTGCGACCTGATGAACGACGACAATCCCATATTACGCATTCTCGACGATGGTAAACCCTATATTTTCGGGAGCCCGTGGAGTGGAAAGACACCTTGCTACCGCAATGTCATGGCACCACTCGGCGCTGTCACCAGGATCGACAGGGCCGACAAAAACTGGGTGGAGCGACTGAATCCCGTCGAGGCTTTCACGTCATTTCTCCCTTCCTGCTCTTCCATGAAATGGGACATCGACATCTACCGGAAGATCTGCGACACCGTGACACGGGTGGTAGAGACAGTTCCCATCCATACCCTTCACTGCCTTCCCGACAAGGAAGCCGCAATGGTTTGCAACCGCACGATAGCAAGACCGGAAAAAGTGGACGTGAAGAAAATCGAAAGCTATGAAAGAAATTTGTTACAGTAACGCGGTTCTCCTGCCTGAGATCATCAAACTGATCAACGAGGGACATACCGTTACCCTGCGCCTGAAGGGCTATTCCATGCGTCCTTTCCTCGAAGATGGACGTGACAAGGCCTTGCTCACTCTGCCCAAGAATCCACAAGTGGGCGACCCCGTGCTGGCCGAGATAAGTCCCGGCCGCTATGTCCTCCACCGTATCGTCAAGATAGAAGGAGAACAGGTGACGCTCCTCGGTGACGGAAACCTGGTCTGTGAGCATTGCAGGCTGAAGGATATAAAGGCCAGCGTAGTGGGGTTCTACCGCAAGGGGCGCGACACCTTGGATCCGCTGACAGGCAGAAAATGGCAACTGTATTCAGCCCTATGGACCCGTCTCTACCCCATACGCCGCTATCTGCTTGCGGCCTACCGCAGAATATGGATGCCGATATTCGGGCCCATTTAAATATAAAAGGAAGAAAAAACGCGATACATCCCTTTTTCCGCATTGGAGCTCTTCCACGCGGACACAACGGGAAATAAACATTAAAAACAAAAATACAAGAACAATATGAAAGCAAAAAAAGGATTTAATCTCCGGGAAATCTGCGGCGAACGCATTCTCATCGCTGAAGGAAAGGAAAACATCGACTTCTCGAAGGTGATCAGCATGAACGAGAGTGCTGCCTACCTTTGGAACAAGCTCCAAGATAAAGAATTCACAACTGCCGACATGGCCCGTCTGCTCACCGAAGAATACGAAGTCGACGACGCAACAGCACTCCACGACGCGCAGGCACTCGCCAAATCATGGATAGAGGCTGGCATCTGTGAAGACTGACCGATGTCAGCGCAGCCTCCGATAGAAGGCGTCTAAACTTCTGCGCGGAAATCCCATGCGCTCCAGCTCATGCAAGCTGTCGAGTGCCTCTTCCCGCTTGCCCATGCGGATGCGCACATCGATGAGATTGATCAGGTAGTCTGTGGTGTGGCGGTCGAGTTTCCAAGCCTGCTCGTAGTCGTCTTCGGCTAATTCGAGACTGCCACGTTCCTTTTCCATTCCACCCCTGGCGGCATAGGCCACAGCACTGTCGGGATAAGCCTCTACGAGGCGATTGATACCGTCGAGAGCCTCCGTATAGTGATGATCCTTCTGGTTGAGCAGAGACAGGCCGAGCGACGCATGAAAGTCACCCGGCAATAAGGCAAGCAAATTCTGATAGTCAAGGCGGGCAAAATTGTAACGTCCCAAACGCTCATTGGCATAGGCACGAAAAAACAGTGCTGTGACATTCTCCGGATGGCGGCGCAATATCACGTCGTATTCGTCCTTGGCATACTGCCATTCCATCAGCTGCATATTCCACCCGGCCTTCTTCAGCCTCAAATCTACCGAATCGGGATATTCCTCCATCAGCCGGATAGCCTGTGAGAGCGAGTCGCGAAGTGGATTTCTCTGGGAAGCAGCCGGCATGGCTGCACCAACCACAAATAGGGTGATCAGTATTTTTTTCATAGTGGCAAAGATAGCAATAATCATCCTCTATGGGAGGAAACACACCAAGTATTTATGTTTTTTTATCGATAAGAAATTTTCTTTGTCTTTTATCACCACCTTTCTCTGTGCAACAAGCGGCCCCATGTTGTCACAGAACATCATGGGTAAAAGATAAGTTGGAAGCAGTCATAGAAAAACAACTCAGTAGAAAACATCGTCCCATATACCAGCCTTTCAGAGAAATTACTGAAAATCGTCTATTCGTAGCTTGAGCATTCCTGCTGGCACACGAATCTCCACGATATCTCCTTTCTTCTTATTCATCAACGCTTTGGCTATAGGGGATTTTACAGAAATCTTCCCTTCCTTGAGGTTAGCCTCGTGAGGGCTGACGATAGTATAAGCCATTTTTGACTGATTCCCTAAATTGGTAAGCTCCACCTTTGTGAGCAACTGAATCGTATCAGAAGGGAGCGACGAATGATCAAGCACCCGGGCATGAGCCAGGATATTCTGCTTAAACCGTATGGTGCCCAAGAGCCTCGACTGTTCGCGCTTAGCAGCATGATATTCAAAGTTTTCACTCAAATCGCCCTTATCGCGAGCCTCCGCTACAGCGTTGATCACCCGAGGCAACTCTACCTTTATCAATTCATTAAGTTCGGATACGAGTTTGTCGTAACCTTCCTTTGACATAAATTCCATTGCAAATGTTTTTCTTGTTTCAACGATGTTGTCGCCTGTGCCAGACTCAGGCCACATGCTCTTCTGTACCGTACCCCCAGCTCCGACCGGCAACTTTTCAAAGGTGCAAAGTTACGAATATTTTTGAAATCCAAAAGCAAAAACACTTTATCTTTTTACCAGCCTCAGAGAGGTGAACAATCAATGGAAGGTAGCAGTGAGCAATCATCGACGGGAAATACCAGCAGACAACTTGCATTCCATCCACAGTGAATAAGTCCGCCCCCCTATTTGGGGATGAAGACAGCTCCCCTCTCGCTTTCTCCACAAAAAAACGATAGGCTGAACATGGAAATCAGGCAGAAAGTAGCGTAATAAAATATAAGAACTCGCCTTTCAAATATGGGCTTCTCACGCAAGCCCCCAAATGAAAGCCCATGGGAATGCACATGGGTGCCGGCCGGATGGCAGTTGGAAACCCGCTGGCTGGCATATAGGGGATGGCACGAGTAGGCAATAAAGCTGCTTCCGGAAACACGTGCTGATATCGAAGGAACTTCGTGTAAAAGAACTCATTTGCGCAAATTTGTCCCATTTGATTCACCGTTAGGACAAATTCTAAGGCGTTTATTTTGCCGTTAGCCGTTTTTGATTTATATTTGCAAAAGAAAAATGAATATCGATATTCAATGAAAGAATTTGTAATCTCCGAAGCCAAAGCCGAGACGGCTGTGCTGGTGGGGCTGATCACACAAAGCCAGGATGAGGCCAAGACAAAGGAATATCTTGACGAACTCGAATTTCTGGCCGACACGGCAGGTGCCGTGACCGTTAAAAGATTCACCCAAAAGGTGGCGGGGCCCAACCAAACATCTTATGTCGGCAAAGGCAAACTACAAGAAATAAAACAGTATATAGATGAGGAAGAGGAGAACGGTAGAGAGATTGGTATGGTCATCTTTGATGACGAACTATCTGCCAAACAGATCCGCAACCTTGAAAAGGAGTTGGGAGTGAAGATTCTCGACCGCACTTCGCTGATCCTCGACATCTTTGCCATGCGTGCACAAACGGCCAACGCCAAGACCCAGGTCGAGCTGGCTCAATACCGCTATATGCTGCCGCGTCTGCAGCGACTTTGGACTCACTTGGAACGTCAGGGCGGCGGTTCAGGATCCGGTGGCGGCAAAGGCAGCGTGGGACTTCGTGGACCGGGTGAGACCCAGCTCGAGATGGACCGCCGTATCATCCTGCAGCGCATGAGCCTGTTGAAACAACGTCTGGCCGAAATCGACAAACAAAAGAGTACGCAGCGCAAAAACCGCGGACGACTGATAAGGGTGGCGCTTGTGGGATATACCAACGTGGGCAAGTCCACGATCATGAACCTGTTGGCCAAAAGCGAGGTCTTTGCCGAAAACAAGCTCTTTGCCACCCTCGACACGACAGTGCGCAAGGTGGTGATCGAGAACCTGCCTTTCTTGTTAGCCGACACCGTGGGATTTATCCGCAAACTTCCGACCGACCTTGTCGACTCATTCAAATCTACACTCGACGAGGTTAGGGAAGCCGATCTGTTGGTGCACGTGGTAGACTTGTCACATCCCGATTTTGAGGAACAGATCGAGGTGGTGAACACTACTCTCAAGGAGTTAGGCTGCATGGACAAGCCGGAAATCATTGTCTTCAACAAAATAGACAATTATCACTGGGTGGACAAGGAACCCGACGACCTCACGCCAGAGACCAAAGAGAATATCACTTTAGACCAACTCAAGGCCACGTGGATGGCACGTGAGGGCGAAAACTGTGTCTTCATCTCGGCCAAAAAACATGAGAACATCGAGGAACTGAAGCAAGCCCTATACAAGCGGGTCAGGGAGCTCCACGTACAAAAGTACCCTTACAACGATTTTCTCTACCCCGTAATTAATGATTAATCACTTACGCTAAGCTATAAACTATGAGCAATTACAGACAACTTACAGAAGAAGAGATCAACATCTTGGAGGACAACAGCTGTTGGGCCGAGGATTGGACAGCAGTCCTTGTAGATGAAGACTTCAAGCCCAATTTCTTCCATCGCGTCTTATTCTATGGCGAGATCCGTTTGGGTGCCACGGAAAAAAACGTTGAAATCACAAATGGATTCTTCAAACACAGCGGCATCAACAATTCTACGTTGCGTAACGTCACCGTTGGCGACAACTGCCTGATAGAGAACATAAGCAACTATATCAACAACTACAAGATCGGCGACGACTGCTATATCTCCAATGTATGCACCCTGGAAACCACGGAAGGAGCTACCTACGGCAAGGGAAACCTGATCAGCGTGCTCAACGAGGTGGGCGAGGGCAACGTGATGCTCTTCGACAACCTCAACTCTCAGTTCGCTGCCTTCATGGTGAAGAACTCAGGTAACAAAGAGATGCGCAACCAACTGCGCCATATCATTTCGCGCGAGGTGAAAGAGAGCATGCCCGAGTGTGGCGTCATCGGCGACCGGGTGAAGATTATCAACACCAAAGAAATCACCAATGCCATCATCGAGGATGAATGTGAGGTGAACGGTGCCAGCCGACTGAGCGACTGCACGTTGCTGAGCACCAACAACGGCAATGTCTATGTGGGCACCGGTGTCATCATCGAGAACACCATCGTCAGCGAGGGCTCACGCATCATCAACTCCGTGAAGATGCAGGACTGCTTTGTAGGCGAGGCCTGCCAGATCAGCAACGGCTTCACGGCATCGCAGAGCCTGTTTTTTGCCAACAGCTATATGAGCAACGGTGAGGCCTGTGCCGCTTTCTGCGGTCCATTCTCCGCCAGCCACCACAAGAGCTCGCTGCTCATCGGCGCACAGTTCAGCTTCTACAATGCCGGTTCGGCCACAAACTTCTCCAATCATGCCTACAAGATGGGCCCCATGCACTGGGGACTGCTTGAGCGTGGTACCAAGACGGCCAGCGGTGCCTACCTGCTGCTGCCCGCCACAATCGGCACTTTCAGCGTCTGCTTCGGCAAGCTGATGCACCACCCCAACACCCGCAAGTTGCCCTTCTCCTATCTCATCGCTGAGGGCAACACGATGTATCTGGTGCCGGGCCGCAACATCACCACCGTTGGACTCTATCGCGATATCCGCAAATGGCCAAAGCGTGACACGCGTCCTCAGGGTAGCCAAAAGAGCATTGTCAACTTCGATTGGCTGTCGCCATTCTCCGTGGGAGAAATCCTGCAAGGCAAGAAAATTCTCGAAGACCTGCGTGATGCCTCGGGTGAGGACGTCTCGTCCTACAACTATCATGAGTATGTCATCAAGAGCAATAATCTGCAAAAGGGCATTCAGTCTTACGACATAGCGCTGAGAATCTATATGGGCGCCGTGCTGAAGCGCGTTCAAAAGTGGAACCTCTTCTCTGCTCCGCGGGCTACCGTGGGCGAGGGAGATTGGGACGATCTCTCGGGTTTGCTTCTGCCAATGACCGAGGAGCAGCGTCTCGTCGACGACATCAAGAGTGGCGCGCTGGGCTCTACACAGCAGATCATCGACCGCATGGAAGAAATCAACGCCAACTACCGCGAATACCAGTGGACGTGGACCTATAAGGTAATCTGCGACTACTACGGTGTGGACAGCATCGACGACACCCTCGCCGACCGCATCCATCAAGACTATGTCACCGCACGCCGCGCCTGGATTGCCGAGATCCGAAAAGACGCTGAGCGGGAATACAGAATGGGAGATATTGAGGAGAGCGTGCTGAACAACTTCCTCGACAAGCTCGACCATGAGATTGACTACGAAAACTAACCCATCATAAACAACCACACAGAATGAGAAAGTTTAATCTTTTATTGCTGACTCTGCTCATCACCTTAGGAGTGGGAGCCAAGGATTACACCTACACTTCGGTGAAAGGTGATCCCATGCAGACACGTATTTACACCCTCGACAACGGCCTGAAAGTCTACCTTTCGGTGAACAGGGCAAAACCTCGCATCCAAACCTACATTGCCGTCCGCACGGGTTCGCGCAACGACCCGTCTGAGACCACCGGCCTGGCCCACTACCTGGAGCACTTGATGTTTAAGGGAACGACCCATTTCGGCACCTCTGATCTGGCAAAGGAAAAGCCCTATCTCGACGACATCGAGGCACGCTATGAGAAATATCGCACACTCACCGACCCTGCACAGCGCAAGCAGGCCTACCACGAGATCGACTCTGTGTCGCAGCTGGCAGCTAAATACAACATTCCCAACGAATACGACAAGATGATGGCAGCCTTCGGTAGCCAGGGCACCAACGCCTACACTTCCAACGACGTGACCTGCTATGTGGAGAATATTCCCAGCAACGAGGTCGAGAATTGGGCACGTGTGGAGGCCGACCGCTTCCAGAATATGGTGATCAGAGGTTTCCATACTGAGCTCGAAGCCGTCTATGAGGAATTCAATATCGGACTGGCCAAGGACTCCCGAAAGGAATGGGCCGCTGTCAACAAGCTCCTATACCCTACCCATCCCTATGGCACACAGACTACCATAGGCACACAACAGCACTTGAAGAATCCCAGTATCACCAATATCAAGAACTACTTCAAACGCTATTATGTGCCCAACAATGTGGCCATCTGCATGGCAGGCGACTTCAATCCCGATGAGGTGATTGCCATTATCGACAAATATTTCTCCTCGTGGAAGGCTGATCCGAATCTCACAGAGCCTCAGTATGCTCCACTGAAACCCATCACCCAACCGCGCGACACCACCGTCTACGGACAGGAGGCTGAGAACGTGATGATGGCCTGGCGCTTCGACCGTGGCAACAGTCTGCAGCAAGACACGCTCACCATCATCAACCAGCTGCTCTGCAACGGCAAGGCCGGACTCTTCGACGTGGATCTCAACCAGCCTCTGAAGGTTCAGGCCTCCGACGATGGGCTTGATGCCATGAACGACTACTCCATGTTCTATCTCTACGGTCTGCCCAAAGAGGGCCAGAGCCTCAAGGAAGTGCGCCAACTCCTGCTCGACGAGGTGAAAAAACTCAGAAACGGTGAGTTTGAGGAAGACTTGCTGCCCGCCATTGTCAACAACTACAAGCGCTATTACTATCAGCAGTTGGACGACAACAGCTTCCGGGCCAACCAGTTTGTCAATGCCTTCATCAACCGCGTTCCCTGGGAACAGGTGGCCGGAGAGATCAACAGAATCTCAAAACTCACAAAGGCCGACATCGTGAAATTCGCAAATCAGCATCTGCTCGACAACAATTTGATCACAGTGTATAAGGCCCAGGGCAACGACACCACTATCCATAAAATCGACAAACCCGCCATCACGCCCATCCCCACCAACAACGATAAGCAGAGCGAATTCCTCAAAGAGATGATCTCCGCAGAGGTGACGCCCATTCAACCACAGTTTGTCGACTTCAATAAAGACCTCGACAAGGCTACTTTCGAGAATGGACAGACAAGCCTGTTGTATAAGAAGAACACGAGCGACGATCTCTTCACACTCGCCATCGCCTTCCCTGTGGGAAAAGAGAACACCCCGCGCCTCGTCGCTGGTGCCGGACTCTTTGATTATGCCTCAACAAAGAAGATGTCGCTGGCCGAAGTGCAAAAGGCTTTCTACACACTGGCTTGCGACTACAGCGTTTCTGTAGGAAGTGACGAGACCACTTATTATCTCTCTGGACTCAACAGCAATATGCCCAAGGCCCTGGCACTCTTCAACGAGTTGCTGCAGTCGGGACATGTGAGCCAGGGCGACTACGACAACTACGTGAATGCCGTGGTCAAAAGCCGCAAGGAAGCAAAGAACATTCAGCAGAATTGCTTCCGCGCAGTCCAAAGCTATGGTTTCTTCGGCCCACACAACAACTTCAACGACAACATGAGCGAGAAGGAAATGCGCGAAGCCAATCCCGATGAGTTGCTCCGCCTCGTGGGCAATCTTCGTCATCAGCTCAAAGCCACAGTGATGTATTATGGTCCCACGCCCATGGCAGAACTGGAGAAGCTCATCAGCAAGACCATGCCACGCAAGAAGAACATTGGGAAATTCGCTTATGAGGCCCATCCCTACAAGCAGGTGGAGACCAACGAGCCCAAGGTGTTGATTGCTCCCTACGATGCCAAGAATATCTACATGATACAATATTATAATGAGAACATCGGCTGGAATCCTGAACACGCGGCCATCATAGAACTTTTCAACAACTACTTCGGTGGTGGCATGAGCGGTATCGTGTTCCAGGAACTGAGGGAGGCACGCGGACTTGCCTACTCGGCTTTCGCAAGTTACGATGAAGCCTGGCGCAAGACTGCTAAAGAACAGTTCTACACCTATATCATCACCCAAAACGACAAGATGATAGACTGCGTGAAGGAGTTCAACACGCTCCTCGACAGCATGCCACAGCGCGAAGCCACATTCGCTAATTCCAAGCAATACGTGATGAAGAATATTGCCTCGCGCAGAGTGCAGAAATTTTCTATCCTCTCCAACTACCACTGGGCGCAGCGCATGGGCCTGGACTACGACATAAACAGCCGTATCTACAAAGAGATTCCAGGCATCACGCTGCAACAGCTGGCGAAGTTCGCCGACGAGCGCATTGCCCGCAAGCCCTACACCTATATCATTCTCGGCAATGAGGCTGATCTCGACATGAAGACGATCAGCAGCTATGGCAAGGTGAAGCGCGTATCGCTCGAAGAGGCCTTCGGCTATTAAAAGGAAATGCTATCGGCCTGTCAGCGCCAAGCCCCGACAGGCCGATGCCCAATCATACAGATAATACTTTAAAACAAAACAACAATGTCAAAACAAGTTGATTTCAAGTACGCTCCCATGTTCCAATTGGGTAAGGACGACACAGAGTATCGCCTTATCTCAAAGGAGGGCATCAGCGTAGGTGAATTTGAAGGAAAAGAAATTCTTAAGGTTGCTCCCGAAGCCTTAACACTATTGGCTCAGCAGGCTTTTCACGACTGTGAGTTTATGCTGCGCCGCCAACACAACGAACAGGTAGCAGCCATTCTGAAAGATCCTGAAGCTTCAGAGAACGACAAGTATGTGGCTCTGCAGTTCCTCCGCAATGCCGAGACAGCAGCCAAGGGCGTACTGCCTTTCTGCCAAGACACGGGCACGGCCATTATTCATGGTGAAAAAGGCCAGCAGGTGTGGACGGGCTTCGACGACGCAGAAGCTTTGAGCCGTGGTGTGTTCAACACCTACACGAAGGAAAACCTCCGCTATTCACAGAATGCTCCTCTGACCATGTATGATGAGGTGAACACACGTTGCAATCTTCCTGCCCAGATAGATATTGAGGCTACAGAAGGCGCAGAGTATCACTTCATCATGGTCGCCAAAGGTGGCGGCTCGGCCAACAAGACCTACTTCTACCCGATGACCAAGGCCACCATTCAAAACGAGGGCACACTGCTTCCCTTCTTGGTAGAGAAGATGAAGAGTCTCGGCACAGCCGCCTGCCCACCTTATCACATCTGTTTCGTTATCGGTGGTACATCTGCCGAAAAGAACCTGCTCACCGTGAAGTTGGGAAGCATCAAATATTATGACAACCTGCCCACAACGGGCGACGAGACAGGGCGCGCTTTCCGTGATACGGATCTCGAAGCCAAGTTGCTCGACGAAGCCCACAAGATCGGCCTCGGCGCACAGTTTGGCGGCAAGGCTTTTGCCCACGACATCCGCGTTATCCGTCTGCCCCGCCACGGCGCTTCCTGCCCCATTGGCTTGGGCGTGAGCTGCTCTGCCGACCGCAACATCAAGGGTAAAATCAATAAGGACGGTATCTGGTTGGAAAAGATGGACAGCAATCCCTCAGAACTCATTCCCGAGGAATACCGCAAGCCCGGCGAGGGAGCCAAAGGCGTGGAGATAGACCTCGACAAGGGCATCGACCACGTACGCGCTGAACTGACGAAATATCCGGTTTCTACCCGCGTGAGCCTCAACGGCACCATCATCGTGGCACGCGACATCGCGCACGCCAAGCTCAAGGCCCGCTTAGACGCTGGTGAAGATCTGCCGCAGTATTTCAAGGATCACCCCATTCTCTATGCTGGACCGGCTAAGACCCCCGAGGGCATGCCTTGCGGCTCTATGGGCCCAACCACGGCCAACCGCATGGATCCCTACGTGGATGAGTTCCAGGATCACGGTGGCTCACTGGTCATGATAGCCAAGGGCAACCGCACACAAGTGGTCACAGACGCCTGCAAGAAGCATGGCGGTTTCTATCTCGGCACGATCGGCGGTGTGGCAGCTGTGCTCTCCAAGGAGTGCATCACGAGTATCGAATGTGTGGAGTACCCCGAATTGGGAATGGAAGCCATCTGGAAAATCACTGTTAAGGACTTCCCGGCCTTTATTCTCGTCGACGACAAGGGCCACGACTTCTTCAAGGAACTGAAGCCTTGGAACTGCGCTTCATGCAACAAGTAAACGGCAGATGACCGCATAAATTAAGGGGGGTGTATCATAATTAAGTTTTATGGTGCATCCTCTTTTCTTTTACACTGATAGTTGTAAAATTAGGATTAGGCCGACTTTTTAGTTAAAATTCCATTTTTCGTTGTTTCTAGAGTCGTCAGGACCGCAAATAGGCAGAAATAGGCCGTATTAGCGGCTCCAAAAGGCTTTCCCTTGCCTTTTTTATTGGTTTTCGAGCACATTTTCTTTATGTTGAAAGCAATTGCAAAGAAGGCAAAGTCCATCTTGACCTTGTCCATACCGAAATGCCTGAAGCGTTTGTAGTTCATGTCGTACTTCATCTGTCCGAAGACGGCCTCTGGCTCTATGCATCTTTTCCCCCCTATATTTTATTCCTTCTTCCGAAGTAAGTCTTTCCGCGGCCTGCTTTCTGTATTTGGCAAGACGGTGGTTGACCTCGATGATCCTGTTGCCCTTACTTCTGAAGCATCTGCACCGCAGCGGGCATCCGTCGCACCTTTGGGCTCTGTATCTCGCCTTCTCCGCGACATACCCGCTTTCTGTTCTCTCACGCGATGTCCCTATCCTCACCATGTGCTGTCCCATCGGGCATACGTAGTAATCCTCGTCCGCGTTGTAGTACAGGGCCTGCTGTGAGAAAGGATCCGGCTCGTAGTGCATGCGCTGCTCTATGTGGAAGCGGTTGTACTTCACGTAAGCCTCAATCCCGGCCCTGTCCATAAAGTGGTAATTCTCCTCTGAGCCATACCTGGAGTCGGCGACCACCGTTGAGGGAAGCCTGCCATAGCGCTCATGGCATGATTTCAGGAATGGTATCATCGTAAGCGGGTCGCCAGGTGTCTGGAACAGCACGAAGTAAAGGATAAACTGGTTCTCTGTCCCTATTTGCAGGTTGTAGCCTGGTTTTGTCTGTCCGTCCATCATCGCGTCTTCCTTCATTCTCATGAATGTCGCGTCCTTGTCTGTCTTGGAATTATTGCTGTCCGGTAAAACTTTTAAAACAAAACAAATTAGGGCTGACACTTCTCACGAGGTATCAGCCCTTTTGGTTATCTTTGTTTTGCAAAAAAATATATAACCATGAGCAAAGATAGTCATTTTACCGGACAGCCGGTCTATAGTCAAGTGTTAAAGTTACTCGACAAGGAGAAAATTCTTCAAATAAGTCGCGAAACGAAAGGAAGCGAGGCTTACGTGAAGCGTTTTG
>Ga0256405_10004792_pt1 | contig 24652 bp, 26 predicted proteins | sample RumenRJG_02DNA_FD_189096 | JGI IMG/M metagenome (GOLD analysis project Ga0256405, IMG submission 189096) | Bovine rumen microbial communities from Lethbridge, Alberta, Canada - RJG_02 | ecosystem: Host-associated > Mammals > Digestive system > Stomach > Rumen | place: Canada: Alberta... | reverse complement strand
GCAAAAGATCTGATTCAGCCTGCCGGCACGGTCCGGGCGGAAGTGGTCCGGAAGGGCGGCAGAGTGACGGCTGCCTACATCGGAGGAGATGTGACCCTCGATGCGCCGGTGGAAGTAGAAGTATAACCGCGCAAAATAGATTTATATGATAATTGCCCGCTTCGGCACCATGGAAAAATGGCTCCGGGCGGGCATTTCTGATCATTTACAGTTCAAAGGCGATCTCATGGATCGGTTTTCTCATCTCATGGAGCTTTGCAGGTTTGGATTCCGGAGAAGGATATCCCAGAGCCAGCATCATGACCGGAAGCATCCGGATGGGAAGATCCAGCCGTTTTACGAATTCCTTGGAATTGAATCCCCGGATCCAGAGGGTGTGGACTCCCAGGCTTTCTGCCTCATACATCATGGTCGCTGCGGCGATGGCACAGTCCTGTTCTCCGGAGGTGTAACTCTCGTAGAATTCGTCGATATCCGTGCGCCATGCCTGAAGGCTGTCATAGCAGACCAGGATCAGGACGGGTGCGTTGAAGGTATAAGGTGTGATTTCCTTCGCAATATTCCGGGCTTCTTCGCTGGAAAGCACATAAAAACGCTGGGGCTGATAGTTGCAGGCGGTGGGGCATATGCGGCCCGCCTCCAGTATTTTTTCAAGCTTTTCCCGCTCCACGGGACGGCTGTCAAAAAAACGTTCCGAATATCTGTTTTTTGCAAGTTCAAGAAAATCCATCTTACAGACCTCCTCAAGTCAGTCTCATTACAGAATAGGGGAGTCATCTCCCATCTGATATACAGACAGTATAGTGCAGGTGAAAAGCTGCTGTCAAATCAGAAACACCGGGGTGGTTTTGTTGCAAAAACAGCACAGACAAAATATAATTTACATACCGGGGAGAAAGACTGGAGGAAGAAGAATGGATAGAGATACCGTAATCCGTGAAGTGCTTATGACGGCAGAAAGCTATCTTAAGAATACGGACAGGTTGATTTACTCCTACGCGGGGAAGACTTATCTGAGCGGTGCGCCGCTCCTGGACAGAGATTTTTCGGACCGCGGCAATATAGACTGCTCCACCTATGTGCATCTGGTTCTCCAGGGAGTACCTTATGAGGAAAGCCCCTATGTGACAGGAAATACAGAAGATACCTTCCGCTCCGCTGCAGCCTGGCGGGAGGCGCAGTTTGCGGAAGCCCTCCGGATGGATGCGCCGGCCAGACGGGCCTACGGGCTGGCGGCCTGGTATTACCTGATGGGCCGGTCCTTTGAGGAGAGGGAAAAGGTGCAGCCCGGGGACCTGGTATTTTACGCGGCTCCGGCGGAGGCAGCGCCCTACTATATCGCTCACGGCGCCTTCCGGGCCATTGCCCACGTGGGAATTGTCTCCGAGGATACGGAGTACATCTACCATTCCACGGGATATCCGGAGAAAGCCAGAAGTGAAAAGGAGAATCTGAAGGCCATTCAGAGAACCCACATTCTGGAAGGGCGGACGCCGAACCTCTATGCCAGACCCTTTTACGGGGGGACAGGAGGACGCCTTTGAGTGTCGGCCCGGGAAGAAATATACTGATAATACACAGTATAAGACAGGACAGACATAAGCCCCGTGCGCGGGTGAAAGGGGGCAGATACGATGGCAGACAGACGAGCGCAGCTGGTGGAAGTATTTAACGATACGGTACAGTTTTACAGAGAAGATCCGGCACTTCGGGCGGCGGTGGCCTACGGCCGGGTCAATACAAGATTTTACGATGAGGACGATTATCCGGAATTCCCGGAGGAGCTGGAGGAAAAGTTCCGAAAGCCCAGCAGAGCAGAGGTCCGGCGGGCGAAAAAGAGAGGAATTCCGGCGGAGACGGAAAAAGAGACTCCGGAGAATGCCGTATCAGCTGCTTCTGCAGCAGAGCGGAGGAGGAACAGAGAAGGCCAGGTCCGGGTGACGAAGGAAAGGACGTTTCAGGCGGCGGTAAAGCTTCATGAAGAATTTCCGGAAAAGCGGATCTGCGTGCTGAACTTTGCATCGGCCACAAGACCCGGCGGCGGCGTCAAGTTCGGCAGCGGTGCCCAGGAGGAGAGCCTCTGCCGGTGCTCCACCCTGTTTCCGACGCTGGACAGACGGTGGCTCTGGCAGTGCTATTACGACGTGAACCGGGTGATGAAGGATGTGCGGCATACGGACGCCTGCATCTACTCGCCGAAGGTTTTGATCTGCAAGACCGATGAGGCAGTCCCCCGGCGGCTTTCGCCGGAGGAATTTGTCCAGGTGGACGTTCTGAGCTGTGCGGCGCCGAATCTTCGGAATGAAGCGGGAAACGGCATGAATCCGGAGACGGGGAAGCCGGTAAGGATGGAGCCGGACGAGCTCTACGCACTGCACCTGAAGAGAGCAAAACACATCCTCCACGTGGCGGCGGCCAATGAGGCGGATATCCTGGTGCTTGGCGCCTTCGGCTGCGGCGCGTTCATGAACGATCCCCACTATGTGGCTGCGGCGTACCGGGATGCGCTGGAGGAGTACCGGGCATACTTTGATGTGGTGGAATTTGCCATCTACTGCCGCGGTTCCGAAACCGAAAACTACAGGGCGTTTGCAGAGAAACTGCAGATGTATACGGAGAAATAGCATGAATTACGAAGGACAGATCTGCCGGGCTCCCATGGAGCGGCCTGGAGGATGTGCTTTTGTTTATGAACAAGGGCAATACCCTGACGGAGGCGGAGGAGGCCATCCGCCGGCTGCACGCAGCGGGCAGTGTCCCGACGTGCGGAAAAGTGAAACCGGGGAAGAGCTCTGGAATATGACAGACAGAAAGGATATGTTACAGGAAGCATGACAGATAAAGGAGCAAAGGACCAGAAAAATATTCTTCGGAAGGGGTGGAGAATCGCCCTTGCGGCAGCGGTTTTAAGCCTGTGCCTTGCGTATCCGGCCATGGCGGAGATGCAGAAGGAAGGGTCTCCTTCTTCCGGCGTTTCTGCCGGATGGAATAAGAGCGGCGACCGCTGGTGGTATGCGGCAGACGATACCGGAACCGACTGTTTAAAGGACGGCTGGCATACGATTGACGGGGCCATGTACTGCTTTGACCGGGAAGGGTGGCTTCTGGAAAACACGGTGACGCCCGATGATAAGCTGGTCGGCGAGGACGGCGTCTTCCTCGGGGATGCGGGTGCGCCTGCCGGGATGGCACAGCGCCTGATTGTCGTCGGCGAGGACGGTGATTTTCCCACCATCCAGGGCGCCATCGATTATCTTGCCTACCATGAACTGGACAGGAGAAAAAACACCTGGACCATCCGGGTCCTGCCGGGAACCTATCCCAGGTTTACTACGAAGAATGCAAAGACCGGGTTTCATGACCCGCGGTATTTCAGCATTGAGGGAACGGACAGGGAACAGTGCATCATAAAGGACGGCAGCGGGGAGTACCTGACGCCGGCCGCGGACATCTGCCTGAACGGAACCGTGAAAAACCTGCAGTTTATCGCAACCCATGAGGCGGCGCCGCCGCTCATGAACCGGGCCGATGATTCCCGCAAGGCCTACGCGGTGCACATGGATTTCGGCACCCAGGTGCTGACCTTTGAAAACTGCAGCTTTACCAGCTATCAGGCGCCGGGAGTCGGCGCAGGCATCAGCGCGGGAGAGCAGCTGACCTTCCGGAACTGCGAATTTAAGAGCCTGGGCGATGTATCCCGGTTCAGTCCGAATAATCTTCGGAATGACTATACCTGGCTCACCGAGTGCGGGGCCCTCTATGTACATTCCGACATGCCGGGGGGCGGCCTCGCCCTGCTGCGGCTGGAAAACTGCAGCATCTACTCAAAGAATGCCTCGAAATCCCTGTGGATTTCCCAGCCCGATGGGTTCTGGGATCCGGAGAAAACCACCATGCAGGTGACCCTCATCGGAAATACAGCCTCCGGTGACCGGGCAGGGGATAAGATTGAGATAGAACACAAGTGGCCGGGCATGGATATCATGCCGGAAAGTACAGGAAACAGCTTTGACAGCCAGCTGTGGACCGTGCCGGCGGAAACGGCGGCGGCGGAGACAGCGGCAGCGACGGAGACAGAGACAGCAGCAGCGACGGAGACCGCGCCGGCAGAGACAGCGGCCGCCGGGGCTTTCTAAATGTGTAATATAGCGGAATACAAAACAGGAGGCAGTAATAATGAATATCAGAGAAAAATTCGATCTTCTTGGCATTGACAACGCACCGGGACAGGAGAGCCTGCAGAAAAATGTGGCTCTGGACTTAAGAGGTGAAAAGCTTGCAGGCGCACCGGTGGACTTCTCCCACGGTGATGTGGACGCACACAAGCCTACCCCGGGAAGCCTGGGCGTGTTCGTGGAAGGTTTCCTGGAGGGCGGCCCGCAGGCCTACACTCCCTACCGCGGCAAGAAGAACATTCTTGAGCAGGTTGCAGCAGACCTGGCTGCCTTCACCGGAGCTCCGGTAGATGCGGCATCCGAGCTTATTCTCACCCCGGGTACCCAGGGCGCTCTGTTCCTGGCCATGGGCGCAAATGTTATGCCGGGCGATAAGGTTGCCATCGTAGAGCCGGATTACTTCGCAAACCGCAAGATGGTTGAGTTCTTCGGCGGCGAGATGGTTCCGATTCAGATGAACTACAAGAGCGTCAAGGTTGGTTCCGGCATCGATACCGCTGCGCTGGAGAAAGCATTTGCCGACGGCGTGAGGGTCTTCCTGTTCTCCAACCCGAACAACCCGGTAGGCTGTGTATATTCCTTCGATGAAATCTGCACCATCGCGGCACTGGCAAAGAAGTATGATGTCACCCTGATTGTGGACGAGCTCTATTCCCGCCAGGTATATCCGGGCGTTGAATATACCCACCTTCGCGCCATGAAGGAGATTCCGGAGAACCTGATCAGCATCATCGGCCCCTCCAAGACCGAGTCCCTGTCCGGTTATCGTCTGGGCGTTGCTTACGGTACCGCAGAGATCATCGAGAGAATGGAGAAGCTGCAGGCCATCATGGCACTTCGCTGCAGCGGCTACAACCAGGCAGTATTCAAGACCTGGTTCCATGAGCCGGAAGGCTGGATGGCAGCAAGAGTTGCCGAGCACAACCGGATCCGCGACGACATCCTCGCTGTGATTGCTGAGGTCCCGGGCGTTTCCGCAAGACCGACCGACGGCGGAAGCTACCTGTTCGTAGAGATTCCGGAGCTGGAGGTTTCCCTCCACCAGTTCATCCGCATCGTGAGAGAGCTGGCCGGCGTAACCCTTACCCCCGGTACCGAGTTCGGTCCGCAGTTCCTGCATCAGTTCCGCATCAACTTCTCGCAGGATCACGACAAGGCCGTGGCAGCCATGAAGCGGGTATTCGAGGTTATGGACCGCTACAGAAAGTAAAAACCGAATAAGACAAAACCGTCGGACCGTCCGGAACGGGCGGTCCGAATTGAAAATTATGAACAGCCTGCAGCTCGCAGAGTATCTGCTGGACAAGGCCCAGATTGCCCTGGTGGCCGGAAGCGTCTTCGGTGCATCCGGGGAGGGATATGTGAGAATGTCCTTTGCCAACAGCTACGAGAACATCGTGGAGGGCACAAAGAGAATGCACGACGCAGTCGTGGAGCTTCTGAAGTAAACAGAAGAGTGAAAGAGAAGAATCACCCTGCTCAGGGGATTCCATCATAAAGTAAGCATAGAGCGGGGGACAGACCTGGTGACAGGCCTGTCCCTTTGCGGTATCATGGTGACATATGATGCTGCGGAGGATGGCAGAGCGCAGGGCTGCTGCCGGCCCTGGCTGCGGCAGCTTGTGCAGAAGAAAAAGAGGTTTTTATGAAAGTATTTCTTTGCGAGACCATACATCCGGAAGCTTACAGGCTTCTGGCGGAGCATGCGGAGATTCTCCCCTCCTGGGAAATGTGCGGGGAAGCGGATGCGCTGATAAACCGGGCGCTGATGATAGGACCGGCGGAGATGGACCGGATGCCGAACCTCCGGGTTATCGCCGTCCACGGTACAGGAACAGACGGCGTGGACCTGGCGGAGGCGAAGAGACGGGGAATTAAGACCGTCTATGCGCCTCACCTGAACGCCAACGCGGTGGCGGAGCTGAATGTATCCCTTCTCCTGGCAGCGGCGAGGAAGGTTGTGCTTTCCGACCGCATCATACGGCGCGAAGATGAGAGAAGCGTGACCGAAAAGATGGCGGAGGCCCAGCTCCTTCTCCGGGGCACAGAGCTTCGGGGAAAGATCGCAGGACTTCTGGGATTCGGGGCCATCGGTCAGAGGACCGCAGAGATCCTTCAGAAGGGTTTTGGGATGAACTGTATTGCCTGGACGCCGAGACTTACGCCGGAGAGGACAGAGAGATACGGCGTGCAGTGCGCTCCCTCTCCGGAAGAGCTGCTTAAAGTCTCCGACGCGGTCATTCTTGCCATGCCCCTGACCGAGGAAAACAGAGGCTTCATGAACCGGGAGAGGCTTGGCCGGATGAAGCCCGGTTCCATCCTGGTAAACGCCTCCCGGGGCGGTCTTGTGGACGAAGAGGCGCTTCTGGAAAGCCTGCAGAACGGCCCTCTGGGGGCTGCGGCCTGCGATGTGATGATGAAGGATTTCCCGGAGAGGGACAACCCGCTGCTTGCGCTGCCGAACTTCACGGCTACGCCCCACATCGGGGCCAACACCGATGATGCCCTCTATGCGGTGGGCATGGCCTGCGTAAAGCAGATCTTTGATGTGATGGAGGGAAGAGAGCCGGAATATCCGGTGGAATAGCAGAAATCGGTCCGGCACGGATATTCATCTCAGTCAGAGGAAGTATATCGTAGAAAGCTGTATTCCCGGAGCCTGAATATGGGCTTTTCCGGAGAATACAGCTTTTTCTTTTTGCGGAGAGAGGTAAGAGATGCAGAAAGTGTTTTATCATGGCGTATGCCGGGGCTATCGGCTTTTTTTATGAACCTGAAATAGTATCCATACAGCCTATACTGCTGGGTGAAGGGGCTGTGAGATGCAGCTTTCGGAAGTTGCCCCATGGTTTTCTGAAAAATACATCTCAGCTCTTATTTCTGAACCGGGCGGGAGCTGTACCAGAGCCGGATTCCGGCATTTCAGCTACCACATGGTGAAGGCGCAGCAGGACAGACCTGCAATGGCTGTGGAGGCGCCGACAGAGCGGAGACCCTGCTTGAAGTCCAGTCCCGAGAGGGAGCAGGTGAGCCAGAAGCCGGTTGTGGGACGCGTGGTGTAAACTGTACCGCCCGGAACTTACGATACGGCAGAATCCGAAATACAGACCAAAAAAACCGAAAACCCCGAAGAATTCTGTGCCGGAATGCACAGGACTCTTCGGGGTTTTTCGATCGCTGTATACGGCTGCAGGGTGCACCGCAAATCAGATATCCAGGTCCAGATGGTGGACGATGGATTTGGTCACGGATACGGGGCCGCCGATGCGGGCGCTGATGATGTCGGAATCCACCTTCAGAAGCTCCGCCTTCAGCACGCCTCCGGGCTGGTAAAGGGTCACATGGAAGGGGGATTCTTCCGAATCCAGGGAAAGCCAGATGGCCGCGGCCAGGGTGCCGCTGCAGCAGCTGCCTTCCCAGACCCGGTAATCGGTGCTTCTGACCCAGACATAGGGACGCATGTCGGTGCCGTTTAAGAACATGACGCCGGCCGCTTCCGCGTCGGTATTCTTTGAAATGATATGAATGATATTGTCTGCCAGCGTCTGGTCCGGCGCCTCATCCAGGGCGATGACATGGGTGATGCCGTCCAGGTGGATGGTAGGAAAGCTGGCCGGCCAGTGACGCCCGGGGATGGGAACCTCCAGCGCTTCGATGGAGAAGGCAAGAGGCATGTCGATCCAGGGGCCGTCCTCGCGGAATTCCACCTTCAGCAGATCGGGACATCCGGAAACCTCAGCCTTCAGCGTGTCTCCTACGGTTTTGCCGAGTCTGTCCGCCGCGATAAAGGCAGCGCCGCGGGCCGCATTGCTGCTGAATTCAGCGCCGCACATCTCGAGCCGGACGTCTCCGCCGTAAAGCGGAGGACAGAGAAATCCGACCTGTTCTACCTCAAGTGCGGGGTCTTTCAGAAGACCTGCACCGATGGCGGCATAATAGAGAGGATCGACAGGGGTTTCTACAAGGGCCGCCAGGCTGCCTGCCAGGTCTGCCATGATGACGTTGAGATCAAAATGCATGGGCACCTCCTGCTGGATATCAGTCTTTCTGCAGTGGAAAATCTTTGTGGCTAAAGTAGCTGGAAAGAAGTACGGAAGTGTTCGAAAGGCCGAACTTGCGCAGCTGTTCGAGCAGTTTGTCCAGCGTCCGGGAATTCTCGGTCCGGATGCGGATAAGAACATTGTTCAGGCCGACGATATGGTGATGCTCGGAAATAGAGGGACTCTCCTCGCAGAACCGGCAGAATGCCGCGTAGTCCCGCGGGGGAACGTTGACCATAATATAGGCGGAGATATTGTTGCCCAGAAGTGTTTCGTTGATCTGGGCATGAAACCCCTCGATGACGCCGGAATCTTTCAGACGGTTGATCCGTTCGGCGACAGCCGGTGCTGTCAGTCCAACTTCTTTTCCGATATCGCGGGTCGATGCCTTGCAGTTCTTCTGTAGTATGTTGATAATCTTGATATCGGTATTATCCATGAAGCTCACCTCAGATTTGTATACTTCGTCTTACGGCGTAAAAATAATACACCCTTCATTATACAATATTTCCAAAAAACGGTAAAGATAAACTGTTAAGCCGGAAGGGGGATCCTCTTTTCATTTTTAAGCGAAGGGGACGAATGACCATCGGAAAAACCTTTACCGGAAGCGGCGCGTAAGGCTATACTAAGACCATCCGAATGAGAGAAAGGAGACCGTATGAAGGCATACAGAGCACAGGTTCTTCACGGAGAGGATTACCGGGTGACCGCCTGGAGCGGCGGAAAGACCACGGAACTTTCCATTGAACCGAGAGAGAGCATCTATGCGGACCGGGATTTTCTCTGGAGACTCAGTTCCGCCACTGTGGAACTTGAGGAGAGCGATTTCACCAGTCTTCCGGATTATGACCGGATCATCATGACGCTGCAGGGTTCGATTGAACTTCGCCATAACGGCGGCGGCTGGCTGGAACTCCAGGAATACGAGCCCTATTCCTTCGATGGCGCAGACGATACCCAGAGCATCGGCAAGGTTGTGGATTTCAACCTGATGCTCCGCAAGGGAAAGTGCCAGGGCGCGGTCATTCCGCTTCGCATGATGGACAATGAAGCTGCAGACCTCCGCGGCATCCTGATGCAGGATATGCCCCAGTTCGACGAGATCATGATTTACTGCCCGAAGGGCCATCTGGATATCACCGATGACGAGGGAAATGTAAGCCATCTCGCACCGGGGGATACACTCCGGATCGAAGGAGATCTGAGCAAAAAGAACTGGACCCTTAAGGCCCTGGACGGCGTGGCAGCAGTTGCCGCCGCCGTGAGATACCTGTAAACCTTCAGCAAACCCATCCCGGGTGCTGAAACAATTAAAAACATAATGTTCTGAAGAGAAAAAGGAGGAACTTATCATGGCTAAATTACTTGAGTGCGTGCCGAATTACAGCGAAGGACGCGACATGGAGAAGGTTGAGAAAATCTGCGATTGCTTCCGCGGCAAGAAGGGCGTAAGACTTCTGGACTATCAGACCGATCCGAACCACAATCGTATGGTTGTTACCGTTATCGGTGAGCCGGAGCCGCTGCGTGACGCTGTTGTAGAGTCTTTCGGCAAGGCTGTTGAGCTGATCGATATGACCAAGCATGAGGGTCAGCATCCGAGAATGGGTGCCGTTGACGTAGTTCCTTTCATTCCGTGCCGCAACACCACCGTTGAGGATGCTGACAAGTGCGCGAAGGAAGTTGCAAAGGCAGTCGGCGAGAAGTATGAGATTCCGGTATTCCTGTATGAGGATTCCGCAACTGCTCCGCACAGACAGAACCTTGCATCCATAAGAAAGGGCCAGTTCGAGGGTATGCCGGAGAAGCTGAAGGATACCGAGAAGTGGACACCGGACTTCGGACCGGTCGGCCGCATTCATCCGACTGCAGGCGTAACCGCTATCGGCGCAAGAATGCCGCTGGTTGCTTTCAACGTTAACCTGAACACCCCGGATGTGGAGATCGCCAACAAGATCGCCAAGAGAATCCGTCACCTGAGCGGCGGCTATCGCTTCATCAAGTCCATCGGCGTAGACCTCTCCGACAGACACATGGCACAGGTTTCCATGAACCTGGTAAACTATCAGAAGACCGCTATGTACCGTGCATTCGAGGCTATCAAGATGGAAGCCAAGAGATACGGCGTTGTTCCGGTTGAGAGCGAGATCGTAGGCCTTCTTCCGATGGAAGCTCTGATTGATACCGCTTGCTACTATCTGCAGGTAACCGAGGACTTCGATATGAACAAGCAGGTCATGGAGTCCAGACTTCTTGAGGGGGAGGAATAATCATGGCTGAATTACTGAAGGATTTAACCTGTGAAGGTTTTGCCGCTATTACCGCTTCCGACGCTCCGGCGCCGGGCGGCGGCAGCGTATCCGCTCTGGCAGGTGCGCTGGGCGCAGCACTTGCCGGCATGGTTGCCAATCTGACCATCGGCAAGAAGAAATATGAGGAAGTGGAAGGCGAGATGAAGGAGCTGGCTGCACAGGCCGAGGCTCTGCAGAAGGAACTGATCGCCGATATCGATAAGGACAGCACCTCCTTCAACATCTACATGGATGCCATCGGCATGCCGAAGGATACCGAGGAGCAGAAGGCTGCCAGAAAGGCAAAGATGCAGGAAGGCCTGAAGGCTGCTGCACAGGTTCCGCTTTCCTGCGCAGAGACCGCAGTTAAGATCTTCCCCATCGCCGAGGCTGTTATCGCAAAGGGCAATACCAATGCCGTAACCGACGGACTGGTTGCTTCCATGATGGCAAGAACCGCTGTTCTGGGCGCTCTTCTGAACGTCAAGATCAACCTGGGTTCCATCAAGGATGAGGCATTTGTTGCAGAGCTCTCCGCGAAGTGCGAGGCTCTGGACAAGGAAGCGGTTGCTTACGAGCAGAAGATCCTGAAGATGTCCGAGCTGTCAGACAAGCTTTATTGATGCGTCAGTCCCCGGAAACTGCAGAATCGTGTCCCGGATGAAACCTGCAGATGCTAACATGCACAATTGGTATTTGACCGGGAATGATTCGTCCGCTATAGTTTGATAATACTTTACAAATGCAAAGCAAACTGTCCCGCCTCCGGGCGGGATGCTCCCGAAGTACATTATATGCAGGAGGAAAAGCCAATGAAAACTGATATTGAGATCGCTCAGGAGGCCCATGGCCTTAACATTCTTGAGATTGCAAAAGCAGAAGGCATCGATGAGAAGTACATCGAGCAGTACGGCACCAACAAGGCAAAGATCAACTACACTCTGCTGAAGGATATGGCAGACAAGCCGAACGGCAAGCTGATTCTGGTAACTGCTATCACCCCGACCCCGGCAGGCGAAGGCAAGACCACCACTTCCGTAGGTCTGACCGATGGTCTTCACAAGATCGGCAAGAAGGTTGCAGTTGCCCTTCGTGAGCCCTCCCTGGGACCGGTATTCGGCGTAAAGGGCGGCGCAGCAGGCGGCGGCTATGCACAGGTTATCCCGATGGAGGATATCAACCTTCACTTCACCGGTGACTTCCATGCCATCGGCGCAGCAAACAACCTGCTTGCAGCAATGATCGACAACCACATCTACCAGGGCAATGCACTGCGCATCGATCCGAAGAGAATCACCTGGAAGCGTGTTGTGGATATGAACGACCGTCAGCTGAGAAACATCGTGGACGGCCTCGGCAAGAGAACCGACGGTGCAACCCGTGTGGACGGATTTGACATCACCGTTGCCAGCGAGATCATGGCCTGCTTCTGCCTGGCCACCGACATCAAGGACCTCAAGGAGCGTCTTGCCAGAATCATCATTGGCTACAACTACGACAACCAGCCGGTTACCGCAGGCGAGCTGAATGCCGCCGGCGCTATGGCAGCTCTTCTGAAGGATGCCCTGAAGCCGAACCTGGTTCAGACCCTGGAGCACACACCGGCCTTCATCCACGGCGGCCCCTTCGCAAACATTGCCCACGGCTGCAACTCCGTGCTTGCTACCACCATGGCTCTGAAGCTGAACGACTATGTGGTTACCGAGGCAGGCTTCGGTGCTGACCTGGGCGCAGAGAAGTTCATCGATATCAAGTGCCGCATGACCGGCCTTCGTCCGAGCGCCGTTGTCATCGTAGCTACCGTTCGTGCCCTGAAGCATCACGGCGGCGTGGCCAAGGCTGACCTCAACAACGAGAACCTGGAAGCTCTGGAGAAGGGCCTTCCGAACCTGCTGCAGCATGTGGAGAACGTGACCAAGGTCTTCGGACTTCCCTGCGTCGTTGCCATCAACCGCTTCCCGTTTGACTCCGAGGCAGAGCTTAAGCTCATCGAGGACAAGTGCCACGAGCTGGGCGTAAACGTATGCCTGTCCGAAGTCTGGGCAAAGGGCGGCGAAGGCGGAAAAGACCTTGCGGAAGAGGTTGTCCGTCTCTGCGAGAAGGAGAGCAGCCTGAACTTCACCTACGAGACAGAGGATTCCATCGAGGAGAAGCTCAACAAGATCGCTACAAAGATTTACCACGCCGACGGCGTAGAGCTGACCACCGAGGCCAGAAAGCAGCTGAAGCAGCTCACCGAGCTCGGTTTCGGCAACCTGCCCATCTGCATGGCCAAGACCCAGTACAGCTTCTCCGATGACCAGCACCTGCTCGGCGCACCGAAGGGCTTCAAGATCACCATCCGGAACCTGAAGGTTTCCGCAGGCGCAGGCTTCATCGTAGCTCTGACCGGTGACATCATGACCATGCCGGGTCTTCCGAAGGTACCGTCCGCAAACAACATCGACGTTACCGATGACGGCAGAATCACCGGACTGTTCTAAAATTTAAATTATACACGGGGCTGTCGCATTATATGCGTATGACGTATAAATACACTCTGGAGGGAACATCCGCAGCGCCGGTACTTAGCAAGTGCTTGCACGAGCTTAGTACCGCTGCGCGAGGACTAAGTGCAAACGGTTCCCGGAAGAGTTGTATTTATACACAATACGCTATGTGCGGCAGCCCCAAAACGGTTTTACGGAGGATAGTATCATGAACTGTTTTTCTGCAGCTGAGGCAGTTGCGAATTTTGTGGGAGCCGCGAAAAAGAAGGCATCGCTCCCCATCTGGAAGATGCTGCTCTTAGGCGTCCTTGCCGGCATGTTTATCGCCCTGGGCGGCGTATCTTCCGGTGCGGCAAGCCACGCCGTGACGGATGCGGGACTCGCGAAGACCCTGAGCGGCGTTCTGTTCCCGGGCGGCCTTGCCCTGGTGGTTCTCATGGGTGCGGAGCTGTTTACCGGCAACTGCCTGATCTTCATCGGCGTCCTGGACGGGAAGGTTTCTTTTGCAGAGATGCTTAAGAACTGGATCTTCGTCTATCTGGGCAATTTTATCGGCAGCATCATCGTGGCCGGCGGCTGTGCCTTCTTCGGTCAGATGAATCTGGGCGGCGGCGCCTTCGGTGCGGCCTGCATCAAGACTGCCGCGGCCAAGGTTTCCCTGCCCTTCGCCAATGCGGTGGTTCTCGGCTTCTTCTGCAACCTGGCGGTCTGCTTCGCCGTCCTTGCCGCTTCGGAAGCGAAGGATGTGGCCGGAAAGATCATCGGCGTATTCTTCCCCATCGCTTTCTTTGTTATCTGCGGATTCGAGCACTGCGTAGCCAACATGTATTATGTGCCGGCAGGCATCTTCGCATCCCAGGTTCCGGCCTATGCCGGGAAAGCTGCAGAAATGGGTGTTGATATGACAAAACTCACCTGGGGAGCCTTCTTTACAGGGAATCTTCTGCCTGTTACAATAGGTAATATTTTGGGCGGTCTCTTTGTGGCGGCGGCCATGTATGCCGCTTATAAGCCGGAGAAAAAGTGATGTTCGGATTTCACAGACATACTCCGGAAAAGACCGGAACAACGGAAGCAGAGCTGAATCAGACAGAACAGAGTGCGGCAGACGGGCGTCTGCGGAAAGGACAGAGTATGAAGATCGCGATCGGAAACGACCATGCGGCAGTACAGATGAAGCAGGAGATCAGCGAGTATCTTGAGGAAAAGGGATACGAGATTATCAATGTCGGCACCGACACGCCGGAGAGCGTGGATTATCCGGTCTACGGAGAAAAGGTAGCCCGTAAAGTGGTTGACGGAGAGGCAGACTTAGGCATCGCCATCTGCGGTACCGGCCTCGGCATCTCCCTTGCGGCCAACAAGGTAAAGGGAATCCGCGCCTGCGTCTGCAGCGAGCCCTACACCGCACAGATGTCCCGGCGGCACAACAACTGCAACGTGCTCTGCTTCGGCGCCCGCGTTGTGGGCCTGGATCTGGCCAAGATGATTGTCGACACCTGGCTTTCCTCCGAATTTGAGGGAGGACGTCATCAGAGAAGAGTCGATATGATCATGGATATCGAAGCAAAAGACTAAACCTGAAAAATAAGGAAATAGATCCCCGGGCAGGAGCTGCATATCTGCAGAACCTGTCCGGGGTTTTTCTGTTTATTGCGCAGGTCATGCATCCGGTGGTATACTGTAAAGATGAAATGAGGTATATGAATGAATTCTAAGGTATTGCGCACGCTGGAATATACAAAAATCATCGAGAGACTTACAGAGTTTGCCACCACCGATCCGGGGCGGGCTCTCTGCAGGGAGCTTGTCCCTTCCACGGACCTGGAACAGATCCGGATGATGCAGGGGCATACGACGGATGCTCTGGACCGGATACGGATGAAGGGGAGTCTCTCTTTTTCCGGGGTAAAGGACCTGCGGGGCTCCATGAAGCGCCTGGAGATCGGCGGAACCCTGGGAATGTCGGAACTTCTGCAGACCGGGTCTCTCCTGAATGTGGTAAGACGGGCCATCACCTACGGACAGCATGAAAAGTCGGAGGAGATTCCGGATGACTCCCTGGATGAGATGTTCCGGGAGCTGGATCCGCTGACGCCTGTGGCAAATGAGATCCGCCGGTGCATTCTGGCGGAGGATGAGGTGGCGGATGATGCAAGCCCCGGACTTCAGAAGGTCAGACGCCAGATGAAGGCGGTGGAGGGGCGGGTGCACACCCAGCTGAATTCCATCCTCAATTCCAGCCGCAGCTATCTGCAGGAGGGAATCATCACCATGCGGCAGGGCCGGTACTGCCTGCCGGTCAAGGCAGAGCACAAGGCCCAGGTGCCGGGCATGGTGCACGACCAGTCCGCCACCGGTTCCACCGTGTTTATCGAGCCGATGGCGATTATAAAGCTGAATAACGAGCTGCGGGAGCTGGAAGCCCAGGAAAAGCGGGAGATCGAGTTCGTCCTGGCGGCCCTCTCCGCGGAGATTGCGCCCTATACCGGCGTGATTCTGCAGAACCAGAAGATTCTTTCCGAGCTGGACTTTATCTTTGCCCGGGCCGAGCTTTCAAAATCCTACAAGGGCACGGAGCCGAAGTTCAATACCGACCGGTATATCAATATCCGGGACGGGCGGCATCCGCTGCTGGATCCGAAGAAGGTGGTTCCCGTCAATATCTGGCTGGGGCGTGACTTCGACCTTCTGGTGGTCACCGGACCGAACACCGGCGGCAAGACCGTATCGCTCAAGACCGTGGGCCTGTTCACCCTGATGGGACAGGCAGGACTCCACATCCCGGCCTTTGAGGGCTCGGAGCTGGCGGTATTCAAAGAGGTTTTTGCCGATATCGGAGACGAGCAGTCCATCGAGCAGAGCCTCAGTACCTTCTCCGCCCACATGAAGAATATCGTGGAGATTCTCGGGAAGGCGGACATGGATTCTCTCTGCCTCTTCGATGAGCTGGGAGCGGGAACCGACCCCACGGAGGGTGCGGCGATTGCCATCTCTGTTCTGCATTTCCTTCATAACATGACGGTCCGGACCATGGCCACCACCCACTACAGTGAGCTGAAGGTCTATGCCCTGCAGACGCCGCAGGTGGAAAATGCCTGCTGTGAATTCAATGTGGAGACGCTGGCGCCCACATACCGGCTGCTGATCGGCATCCCGGGAAAGAGCAATGCCTTTGCCATATCCCGGAAGCTGGGACTGCCGGATTACATCATAGATGACGCGAAGAACCGGATCAGCGAGCAGGATGAGTCCTTTGAGGACGTCATCGCCAAGCTGGAGCAGAGCCGGGTGACCATCGACCGGGAAAAACAGGAGATTGAGCGCTACAAGGCAGAGATCGTATCACTGAAAAAGGACCTGGAAAAACGGGAAGAGCGGTTTGCGGAGCAGCGGGAGAAGATCCTTGCGAAGGCCCACGAGGAGGCGGCAAGGGTACTCCGGGATGCGAAGGAGACGGCGGACAGGACAATCCGGAGCATCAACCGGGTGGCGCAGGATTCCGGCGTGAGCCGGGAGCTGGAGGCAGAGCGCGCAAAGCTCCGGGAAAAGATGCAGGATGTGGACAAGAAGAGCGACGAGCGGAAGAAGGCTGCGCCCAAGAAAGAGGTGAAAGCCGAGCAGATCCGTCTGGGCGATTCCGTGCGGGTGATTTCCATGAACCTGACGGGTACCGTGAGTGCACTGCCGGACAAAAAGGGTGACCTGACCGTTCAGATGGGAATTCTGCAGTCCAAGGTGAAGCTCTCGGATATTGAGCTTCTCCGGGATCCGTCGGAGAACACAGGCGGAGCAAATGCCGGAAGAAAGGGAAAGGCCCGCGGCCAGAGTGCCGGTACCGGAGGCCGGGGACACATCGGCATGTCCAAATCCATGACCGTTTCTCCCGAGATCAACCTCATCGGCATGACCACGGACGAGGCGGTTCCGGCCATGGACAAGTATCTGGACGACGCTTACCTGGCCCATCTCGAGGAGGTCAGGGTGATTCACGGCAGAGGAACCGGTGCCCTCCGGGCAGCACTTCACAAGGAGCTTAAGAGGCTCAAATATGTGAAGGAATTCCGGCTGGGCGAATACAACGAAGGCGGCACCGGCGCGACGGTTGTCGTATTCAAAGACTGATTTTAAAGACATAGCAGAAAGCGGGGGAAGAATGGCAGAACGGCAGAAAGTCCTGATTGTGGACGATGATGCGAATATTGCGGAGCTGATCGCCCTCTATCTGGCGAAGGAGCTCTATGAGACGAAAATTGTCGGGGACGGCGAGAGCGCGCTGGCAGTGCTTTCTTCCTTTGCCCCGGACCTTATTTTGCTGGACCTGATGCTTCCGGGCATCGACGGGTACCAGGTGTGCCGGACGATCCGGAACACCTCCCAGGTGCCGATCATCATGCTCTCCGCCAAGGGAGAGGTGTTCGACAAGGTACTGGGCCTGGAGCTGGGAGCGGATGACTATATGATCAAGCCCTTTGATGCCAAGGAGCTGGTGGCCCGGGTCAAGGCGCTGCTGAGACGGGCCGGGACAGCGAAGGCAGCCGCCCAGGCCGCTGCGGCAAAGCCGAAGGGAAAGTATGTGGAATATCCGGATCTGGTGGTCAATCTGACCAACTATTCCGTCATGTACAACGGACGGTCCATCGACATGCCGCCGAAGGAGCTGGAGCTTCTGTACTTTCTGGCGGCCTCGCCGAACCAGGTATTTACCAGAGAGCAACTTCTGGATCACATCTGGGGCTACGAGTACGCGGGAGATACCCGAACCGTGGACGTCCATATCAAGCGGCTTCGTGAGAAAATCAAGGACCATGAGGCCTGGGCCCTGACCACTGTGTGGGGCGTGGGCTACAAGTTTGAAGTTCGGCAGCCGTAAGGAGGCCAAAAGCAGCCTATGTTTCATTCCGTATATAACAAGCTGATTCTGGGGTACCTGCTCTTCGCCCTTCTGGGATTTCTGGTGATTGTCACCTTTTCTTCCCACCGGACCAGGACCTATCTGGTCAATGTCTACGCCGACACCCTCTACGACGAGGCGTCGATGATCGCAGACCGGTGCAGCGAAGATTACAAGGATCATACCCTGAATCTGAAAACCGCCTATCCCAGGCTGGAGGCCGCAGCGGCCTACCACGGCGCGGAGGCCTGGATCATCGACCGGGCCGGAAGTATCGTTGCGGACAACGGGAAAAACCGGGCGGGACAGACCCTTCAGGAGTTTGACCCGACCAGCAGGGGAAACCGCCTGTATACCATAGGAACCTTCTATGACATTTTCCAGGAGGAGGTGCTGAGCGTCTCGGCGCCCATCACCGGCGATATGGTAACCTGCGGGTATGTGTTTCTCCATCTGCCCATGAGCGTGGTGACCCGGGAGGAGAACCGCTTTCTGAATGTGGTGTATCTGACGGCGCTCATTCTCTTCGGGCTTTCCTTTATCATCCTTCTGTTCTTTACCGTGTTCGTCTATCTTCCGCTCCGGAAGGTTACCTACGGCGCAAAGAGGTACGCGGAGGGAGATTTTGAGTATAATATTCCGGTGACCAGCCAGGACGAGATAGGATATCTGCAGGGTACCCTGAACTACATGTCCGATGAGATCGCCAAGGGGGAGGAGCGGCAGAGGAAGTTTATCGCCAATGTTTCCCACGATTTCCGATCGCCGCTGACCACCATTAAGGGGTATCTGGAGGCAATTCTGGACGGAACCATTCCCCAGGAGCTGTATCCGAAATACCTGAATATCGTGATTTCCGAGACCCAGCGGCTGAACAAACTGACGGAGGGAATGCTGACACTGAATGCGCTGGGACCCGACGGATACTTAACGAAATCGAATTTTGACATCAACCATACCATCCGGGACACGGCGGCGGCCTTCGAGGGCGCCTGTGTCGAGAAGGGGATCACCTTCGATCTCACCTTCTCCGACACCATCCAGATGGTTTATGCAGACTTTGGCAAGATCCAGCAGGTGCTCTACAACCTGATTGACAATGCCATCAAGTTCAGCCGGGAGGGCGGGGTGATCTACATCACCGTCTCCGAGCGGGGCGACAAGGTGTACGTGTCGGTAAAGGATACGGGTATCGGCATTCCGGCCAAGAGCCAGCAGAGGATCTGGGAACGCTTTTATAAGACAGACCTGTCCCGGGGTAAGGATAAACGGGGTGTCGGTCTCGGACTGGCCATTGTCCGGGAGATTATTCAGGCCCACGGGGAAAATATCGATTTGATCAGTACGGAAGGCGTCGGTTCAGAGTTTATCTTCAGCCTTCCCAAGGTAAAAGAATCTGGAGTCTGATATGGCAGAAAAAGAACAGGATCGGGAGTTTATCCGGCAGAAGATCGTGCGGCCGCCCATGTCCGGGAAGGATATTCTGAAGAGGGCTGTGCTGTTTGCAGGCCTGGGCGTCCTTTTCGGCGGGATTTCCGCCGTGACATTTACCGCTGTGAAGCCGCTGGCGGAGCAGAAGCTGGGCATGCAGACGCCGCAGACAGAGACGGCAATCGAATTCACGGCCGATGTGCCTGAGACCACCCTCTCGCCGGCAGAGAGCCGGGCAGCCGAGACGGCGCAATCCCAGGAGGCCAAGCGGCAGCTGGACGAAGCCGTGGACAAGGCCGTAGACCAGGCGATGAGCAGCTATACCGTGAACGGGGATATGCTGCAGGCCTTCTACGGGGCGGTTCAGGAGATTGGAAAAGACGTGGATCCCGGGGTCGTGACCGTACATTCCGGCGTCCGGGACGAGGATATCTTCGGCAATGAGGTGGAGAGCTCCGGCAGTCAGGCCGGCGCTGTCATCGCCATCACCCCGGAGGAAATCCTGATATTCACCGGAGCGGAAGGAACACAGGAGGCGGATTCGCTGAAGGTGGCCTTCGCCGATGGAACGGTGGCGCCCGCGGAGCTTAAGGGCTGCGACAGCCTGATGCATATGGCGGTGGTATCGGTGCGTCCGGAGAATGTTCCGGAGGAAACCATCAGTCACACGGAGGTTCTTCCGCTGGGCAATTCCTTCCAGCTCCGGCAGGGGGACTTCATCCTGGGGATCGGTGCGCCCGCAGGGCGGATGCACTCCGTCACCGGCGGCACGATAGCCAGTATTGAGGACAATGTTTCCGTCACCGACGGCGTGGGCCGCATCATGTACGCGGATATTCCGGCCAGCACGGAAAAGGTGACCTTCTTCATCAACATGGCCGGAGAGATCATCGGCTGGGCAGTGAAGAATACGGGGAGCACGGAGAATTCCGGACTCACGGAGGTCTGCGGGATCTCCGGATACAAAAAACAGCTGACAGGCATGTCCAACGGGGAAGGTCTGCCCTATTTCGGTGCGCGCTTCCGGGACGTGAATGAAACGATGCAGAGCACCGGCATGCCGGAGGGAGCCTACATAACAGAGGCTGTTCCGGACGGACCGGCCTACCAGGCGGGAATCCAGAACGGAGATATCATCGTTGCCTACGGCGAAGAGCCGGTACTTTCCCAGGGAGAGCTGCGGACCCGCATTGAGAACTCCCATCCGGAGGATACGGTGCGTGTGAAGGTAATGCGGGCCGGCCGGGAGGAATACCGGGAAATAGAATTTGAAGTAAAGATAGCGGAGAGATAAGTTCAGATGAGATTTATTGCACAGTTTACAGAAGGGTACCGGGTTTCCGACGTGTACCTCGCAAAGAACCGACAGATCGCCGTGACCAAGAACGGCAAGGAATACGCCAATGTGGTCCTGCAGGACAAAACGGGAACCATCGACGCCAAGATATGGGACCTGACCTCCCCGGGAATCGGGGATTTTGAGACCCTTGACTACGTCTGGGTGGAGGGGGATGTGACCCTGTACCAGGGAAGCCACCAGCTGAATATCCGGAGAATCCGCCGGGCGGAGGAGGGGGAGTATAAGCCCGCCGATTACCTGCCGGTCAGCCCCCGGAATCTGAAGGAGATGTATCAGGAGCTGAAGGCCCTGGTGCTCTCTCTGGAGAATCCCTACCTGAAGAAGCTGGCGGTCAGCTACTATGTGGACGATAAGGAATTCCTGAAGGCCTTCTGCTATCATTCGGCGGCGAAGAGCGTGCATCACGGCTTCGTGGGCGGCCTTCTGCAGCACACGCTGAGCGTCATGAATCTCTGCGACTATTTTGCAAAAACCTACCCCATGCTGAACCGGGACCTGCTGCTGACGGCGGCATTGTTCCACGATATCGGCAAGGTGTCGGAGCTGTCCTCCTTCCCGGAGAATGACTACACCGACGAGGGACAGCTGATCGGGCATATCATCATCGGCACCCAGATGGTGCACGACCGGATCCGCACCATCGAAGGATTCCCTGCGAAGCTTCAGAGAGAACTGGAGCACTGCATTCTGGCCCACCACGGGGAGCTGGAATACGGATCGCCGAAAAAACCGGCCCTCCTGGAGGCCCTGGCCCTCTCCTTTGCGGATAATACCGATGCAAAGATGGAGACCATGATGGAGGCCCTGTCCTCCGGAACAACCACGAATAAAAACGGCTGGCTGGGATTCAACCGCTTCCTGGAATCCAACATCCGGGCAACGGGGGATGCGGATTTATCCGGAAGTGCGAAGATGCCGGTTTCAGCCGAGAGTGCAGATAAAAAAGGGGAACAAAAAGGGCCCGACCGCCGCGGGGGCGGGTCGGACCGTTTTTCCAACCGGATTGAGCTTCCGGGGTGGAACAGCTGATATACGGGGCTCTTCAGGGGACCGTCATCAGGCCACATAGGCGTACATCATGATGTAGTGGCAGAAGCTGCCGGCCATCACGAAGACGTGGAAGAGTTCGTGGGAGCCGAAATACCGGAACTTCGCATTGAAGACAGGCATCTTCAGGGCATAGATGATGCCCCCGGCGGTGTAGATGATGCCGCCGGAAAGAAGCCATGCGAAGGCGCCCGGCGGAAGGGCTCTGACAATCTCGCGAAAGGCCGTGAGGCAGGCCCATCCCATGGCAATGTAGACCAGAGAGGAGAACCACTTCGGGCACCCTATCCAGAGCGCACCCATGAGGATCCCGGCGGCGGCGATGGCCCAGACCAGGATGAGCAGCCTTATGCCGGCGCGGTTTCCCAGGACGATAAGGCAGACCGGGGTGTAGCTTCCGGCGATGAGGACATAGATCATCATATGGTCAATCTTCCGCAGGATCCGGTTTGCACGGACGGAGATGTCAAAGGTGTGATACACGGTGCTGGCGGCATAGAGCAGGATCATGCTGACAATAAAGACAGCCAGCGCCACAACACGATAAGGACCTGATTCCCGGGCGGCTTTGACGAGCAGAGGTACGGCGGCTATAACGGCGCCGGTCATACCGATAAAATGTGTCAGAGCACTGCCCGGGTCTTTTAATACCTGCAGAAGTTTTTTCATGGAGCATCTCCTTTCTGCGGGCGGAGGAAGAAGCAGATACTTCTTTCGTCTGCGATTCAAAACGTTTCAATAACTGTTACATGTAGTTTTTAATACTACTTGTAATTATATATTACATCCTTTGCAGGAAAAATGCAAGGGTCTTTTCTGCGTGCAGCAGATACAGAGGCAGATTATGGTAAAACCGGAGATATTATACGAAGACAGGGACCTGGTGGTGGTAAAAAAACCGGCCGGAACCGATTCCCAGGAGAGCCGCGGAAGCGGGCAGGATATGGTGAGTATCCTGAAGAATTACAGGATATCCACAGAGTTATCCACACAGGGCGGGGGAAAAGAGGGCGTGCCCTATATCGCAGTTGTCCACCGCCTGGACCGGCAGGTGAGCGGCGTGATGGTCTATGCAAAGACAAAGGCCGCCGCAGCGCACCTTTCAAAGCAGGTGCAGGATGGCCGGATGGAGAAAACCTATCTGGCAGCCGTATGTGGAAAACCGGTGGACAGGGGCGGCACCTTTGTGGATTACCTGTGGAAAGACGGGAAAAATAATGTCTCGAGGGTTGTGGATAAGTCCCATGGGGACGCAAAATATGCGGAGCTTTCCTGGGAACTGCTGGCTGAGGCCGGGGCAGACAGACTGTCCGGTGCGAATCCACCGGAGGGCGGCACCATTTCCCTGGTCCGTATACATCTGAAAACAGGGCGCCACCATCAGATTCGCGTGCAGTTTTCCTCCCGGGGACTTCCCCTGTGGGGGGACGTGAAGTACAATCCGGCCTTTTCGGGGAAACGCAGCGAGGGGCCGGCCCTCTGTGCGGCAGAGCTCAGCTTTATCCATCCGGTGACCGGAAAGCGGATGTCCTTTTCGATTGCGCCGGATCACAGTATCTTCCGGAGATTTCCGGCAGTATGCGCGGAAGGAGAGAAAAGACCATGATTCTGAGAAAGCATCTTATATTCTCCGGAAGAGTCCAGGGCGTCGGGTTCCGATGGCAGGCGAGACATCTGGCGCAGGCCCTCGGCCTTACCGGCTGGGTGAAAAACCTCTGGGACGAGCGGGTGGAGATGGAAGTCCAGGGAGAGGAGATGCAGATAGAGCGCCTTATCGAAGAGCTGTCCCGGGGACGTTACATATACATCGACCGCATCGAGATGGAGACCATTCCGGTGGATGTTCATGAGAGCAGCTTCCGGGTGACGGGATATTAGAGAGACCATCGAGTCGGAGCGGTCGGAAACGTCCGGAAAGGGAGTATACACAATGAGCGATATTACAGAACGGATGCACCGGGCCTGGGGCAGGAAAGCACCGGTCCGGATTGACCGGGATGAGAGGCGCGGCGCGGCGGTGATGATCCTGCTGGTGCCGGGAAAGGGCGGCCCGGAGATCCTCTTTGAAATCCGGGCGGGCCATGTGGCTCAGCCGGGGGAGGTCTGCTTTCCGGGGGGCGCCATCGAAGAGGGAGAGACGCCCAGAGAGGCGGCCGTAAGAGAGTGCATGGAAGAACTGCTGGTTAAGAAAAAGCAGATCCGCGTACTGTCGCCGATGCATGAGATGGGCGCCCACGGAGGGAGAACCGTCTGGTCCTACCTGGGGGAGCTGAAAGGCTACGGGGGAACCTTTGACCCGGAGGAGGTGGCGGAGGTGTTCACCGTGCCCCTTGCGTGGTTTCTGGAAAATGAACCCGAAGCCCATGTGGTGGAGCTGGTCCAGGTGCGGGGAGAGGATTATCCCTATGACCTGATCCCCGGCGGAAAGGCCTATCCCTTCCGCGGGTCGAAAACAAAAGCCTATTTCTACCGGGTTCCGGTGAAGGGAAGAAAAATTATCATCTGGGGCATGACCGCAAAGCTTCTCCATGAATTCGTGGAGCGGTACCGGAGAGAGGTTTTGTGAGAGACGACGATTTTTTGACGACACTCTGCTATACTGACGCGGTGAAACATAAAAATCATCGGGGAAGATGCACAGAATCCCATGGGCTGGAGTACCCTCCAAACTTGACAAAGAAGCCGCCATGGGCTAAACTCAAAAGACCGAAAACTTTGAGGCAGATTGGAGAAAACAATGGGAAATGATAAAAAACTGGTGGAAGCTGTCACTTCCATGGAACAGGATTTTGCGCAGTGGTACACAGACGTTGTCATCAAGGCGGGTCTGATTGAATATACAAGCGTCAAGGGATGCATGGCCATCAAGCCTTACGGCTATGCCATCTGGGAGAATATTCAGCATGAGCTGGATCAGAGATT
>Ga0256405_10004791_pt1 | contig 24668 bp, 22 predicted proteins | sample RumenRJG_02DNA_FD_189096 | JGI IMG/M metagenome (GOLD analysis project Ga0256405, IMG submission 189096) | Bovine rumen microbial communities from Lethbridge, Alberta, Canada - RJG_02 | ecosystem: Host-associated > Mammals > Digestive system > Stomach > Rumen | place: Canada: Alberta... | reverse complement strand
TTTGCCGGAATCAAAAAGCAGTTGGAACGCATGGAGTTAGGCGGCATTCTCCAGCCAGGGCAAAAAGACGTGGTTTATATAAAAGGGATACAGGGCTTTGTTGCGTCGGAAATTGGTGAACGTCTTTGTAAGGCGGTAAATGTTTGGCGGGAACTTCCGTTTAGCCGGATGCTTCCAGCAAAACGCTTTTATCCGCAGGTAAAATCCGAAGAGGAGCAAGTCTTTACCCAAGGCGTAATCGATTTGCTGTTTGAGGAGGCAGACGGCAATTTGGTTTTGGTCGACTACAAGACGGATCGCAGTCCAGATCCCGAAAAGGCATTGCGACGGTATCGGATTCAGGTGGATTTATACAGCGAGGCGGTACAAGCAATCCTCAACCGTCCGGTGGCAGAACGGTATCTATACCTGCTGCAAAGCGGCCAGCTGGTGAAGGTGCCAAGTGTGGGATAACCATAAAGCAGTCTAACGTAATGAGCGGCAGACTGTTTTATTAAACTTGTATTAAAAATGACGATATTGTATAATAATGCATGAGATAACAGAAACTTTATAAGATATGTGAGGGAATCGTGTGAAAAAAATTGTTGCTTTTGTTTTTATGTCGGCCATGCTTTTGACTTGTCAAATAGCAATGGCGGCTGCGCCGTTGTATGCTGGTGGAGCAGAAAAAATGGCCAATAGGATGTATGATATATACAATAACTATGACCCCAATATCTGCCTGCGCAATTTTCAATCGTTGGGATTGAACAGCGATAGTGATAATCCCGGTGTTCAGTATCAAACGTATTTGGTAAGTTTTGGTACAACGCGGGATTACGTAATAATTGCAATGTTCTGCGATAGAAATTCCGGGGATGTCATGCGGGCGAAAGTGATGTGGAATCCGCTAAACAATTACGCGGGCAGATATTCCCATGATGCTATTGCCTTAACCGAAATGGCGATTGGCATTACGTCAGCGGAAAAGGATGCCTTGTGGGGAGATGCCCAGAATCATTCCAGAAATAATTATGCTCGCGGTGCCGCCTGGTGCCAGGCAATACAGGGGAATGTTTATATGCGGTTCCTGCAAAGCAGAGCAGATTCCATTGCGGTGACTTATTCAACCAGTGAACTTCGCTAAAAACAGGGTCGGCAGATTTGACTGCCGGCCCTGTTTTATTTGAGAAAGGATATTTTATTGCAGTACCGATGGAAGCCAGGTGCTAAGCTGCGGGACAAAGTAGAGCAAGAGAATTTCCAAAACCATGAGGATGGCGAAGGGGATCGACCCCGCAATAATCTGCTGCATGCGGCTGTCGGGACTGATTCCCTTTATGACGAAGAGGTTCATGCCAATGGGCGGGGTAATCAAAGCCAGTTCCATGTTAATCAGCATGACGACGTTGAACCAGATGAGGTCAAAGCCAAGCTGTTTGACAATGGGGAAAAGCATGGGGAGGGTGATGAGGATAATGGACACCGTCTCCAAGACACAGCCGAGCAATAATAGGACGACGTTGATACCGAGGAAGATTATCCAGCGATTGACTTCGCTTTCAGTGACCAGGGCAATTAAAGCCTGTGGGGCTTGTAGTGCCGTAAGGATGAAGCCGAACAACATGGCACCAATCATGATGGCGAAAATCATCGAGGTGGTCTTAACTGTTTCGATAAAGATATTTGGCAGGTCGCTAAAGGAAACAGTGCGATAGATGATAAAGGTGATAAAAAGGCTGTAAAGGGTGCCTACTGCAGCAGCTTCGGTGGGGGTGAAAAGGCCCGTGTAGATGCCGCCGACTACGAGGACAGGCAGCATTAATCCCCAGAAATTCTTGCCAAGGACTTGGAAGCGTTCAGTCCAACTGGCTGGCTGTTGGCGTTTCATATGACGGCAGCGGAATACCAGATAGAGGATAAACAGCAGTGTTAGCAAGGCGCCGGGGAGGATTCCAGAGAGAAAAAGTTTTCCTACGGATTCTCCAGTAATGGAGCCAAAAAGAATCATGGGAATGCTGGGGGGAAGCAAGATTCCCAAGGTGCCGCCGGCAGCAACTGCACCGAGGACTGTTGTGCGTTCGTAGCCGCGATGAAGCATTTCGGGAATAGCCATGGCACCTATCGTGACGGCTGTGGCAACACTAGACCCAGAGATAGCGGCAAAGATAGCACAGGCAAAAATAGTAGCGACTCCAAGGCCGCCGGGGAGATGACCAAGCCATTTGCTGCCCAGTTCGAAGAGCCCATTGCCAACTTTTCCCTGTAACAGGATGTGGCTCATGAGGATATAGAGCGGAACGGCCACTAGAACAAAGTCGTCTAGTGTTTTATAGGCAATGACCGGAATCTGCGTGAAAGATGCCGGCCCGCCGAGAAATAGCAGCATACCGAGAATACCGGCAAAAATCAAGGTAAAGGCGACAGGCATACCGGCGAATAACAACAGGAGGAGAAATAAGCTATAGAACAAGGCCATGGTCAGTGTACCCCCTTCGTATTCTTGTCTGTTATGTCTGGGGTAGGTAATTTATCTGGAAGACCGAACAAGTCAAAGAGAAAGCGGCGGATAATTTCTAAGAGCAGCAAAGCTGACCCTAGTACTAGGGCGAATTGTGGGATAAATAAAGGGAAACGGAGAATGGAGGGAGAGAGTTTATGATAGAGAAACGATGCCGTTACCTGGTCCATGCTTTCGGTCATGAAAATCAAAAAGGTAAAGGTGGCAAGTAGGTTTAAACAAAGGTTGATGTTGCGGCTATTTTTTTTCGAAAATTTGCTGGATAAAAGATCCACCTGAATATGTGCTCTTTGCCGATAGGTGATGGCAAGTCCGAGAAAGCCAGCTACAATGATAAAATAGGTGGAAATTTCGAGTACCCATTCGGTAGGTGCGTGAAAGAGGCCGCGCATGATTACTTCATAAACAATGATAAAGGCTGTAGCGAGAAGGAAAATGCCGGCAAGGATGGCGGCCGCTTGGGTAAGCTTTTCGAGAATTTGGTCAAAGGCTAAGAGGAATTGCTTCATAGTGATGCTCCTTTTTAATTATTGGCCGCAAGGCATTGGTTGACTAATTGTTGTCCCAAGTCGCCGGTGTTGCGGATGAAGTTTTCACGGACGGGCATGGTGGCTTCCTGCCAAAGGGGAATGTCTTCTGGAGGAATCGTATAGACATCCATGCCATGTTCCTGCAGGAGTTTCATGGCTTTTAAATCTTCTTCTTTAGTTTGTTGGTGAATTTCTTCACGCGTTTCCTCGGCGCATTCTTCGAGAAGCTGTTTCTGCTCTTCGGTCAGTTGTTCCCAGGCTGTGTTGTTCATCGCTAGGACAAATTCGCAAAAAGCATGGTTGGTCATCGTCAGATACTTGCCTACTTCGTAAATCTTTCGTTGGTACATGGCAGTGGTACCGGAGGTTTGCCCATCGATTGTGCCACGCTGCATGGCCATATAAACTTCGCCGGAACTCATGGTGACAGGTGAGGCACTCAAGGCCTTGATGGTTTCCGCAGGAATCTGTCCATAACCGCGAAGCTGCAAGCCTTGAAAGTCTTCGGGCTTTTTGAGTTGGCGGGAATTGTTGCAGAACTGTACATAGCCGTAATCCACCCAGATTAATGGATGGACACCTTTTCGTTCCATTTCAGTAGACAGCGTGCGTCCAAGGCTGCCATTCATAGCTTTGCCAACGGCTTCGTAACTGTTCAGCAGAAAGGGGACATCCAGTACGTTTAAAGAGGGAACTACCGTGGTCCACATGGCGGTAGAGTTTAAGCCTATATCCAATCCACCGGACATGATTGCATCATTCATGCTCTTGTCGGTATAAAGCTGTCCCGCGGGATAGGTAGTGATTTTGATGCTTCCCTGTGAGCGTTCGTTTACGCGCTGCGCGAATCGTTCCATTCCTTGGGAGAGGTAATGGTTAGCGGGCAGGTGATAGGCAAGTTTTAATTCAATGCATTTGCTCTGGGACCGCTGATGTTCCCGGGCTATTTTGCCGAGACCGCAGCCGCTGAGGGTCAGGATGAAAAAACAGAGAAGTATGAGGATGAATGGAGTGGCAAGGGATTTTTTCGGCATAAAATGCGCCTCTTATAGACATAAGTAATGAATTGACAATATACAACATGATTGAATGTGTAAACTTGTAAAGAAAACATTGCAATATAGTGTATACCAATTGCAGGAAAAATGCAACTAGAAAAGAAATATTCTGACATTAGGAGGATATTTATGATTTGAAGCGAATAGCTTTGGGGAGTAGTGAAATAGGAGGGGATTTTGTGAATCTGGATTGGAATGCAAAAGATTACAGTAATGGCTTTTCCTTTGTACATGAATATGGGGAAGATGTCATGAGCTTGATTACTGCACCAAAGGGGAGTTTTGTCGTCGATCTGGGCTGTGGCAATGGAGCGCTCACTGCGAAATTGGTGCAAAAGGGGTTTAACGTGCTGGGGATTGATGCTTCGGCGGCTATGATTGCAGAAGCGAGAAAAAATCATCCGGAATTATCCTTTAAAGAAGCCGATGCAGTATCCTTTCGGTTGAAAGAACCTGCCGATGTAATCTTTTCCAATGCAGTATTTCACTGGATTGATGAAGATAAACAGTATTTGCTGCTGCGTAATATCGCTGCTAATCTTCGCTTAGGAGGTCAGCTGGTAACGGAATTCGGTGGTATTGGCTGTGGAGCCAAGGTTCATAGGATGTTGGCGCAAAAATTTGCGGAATATGGATATGATTATCAGCCAATCCAATTTTTTCCTAGCATTGGCGAATATACGCCGTTGGTCGATCAAGCGGGACTGCGCGTAGATTACGCAATCCTGTTTGACCGGCCAACGCCGCAACCGAAGGGGTACAGTGTTGCTGATTGGATACGCATGTTCATTCAGCAGCCCTTTGAAGGGATGGCAGAGGAGATGAAGAAACGTATTATCCAGGAAACAGAGGAGGAATTGGCGTCTGACCTTTGTCAAGATGGAACCTGGATTATTGATTATGTCCGCATTCGGTTGCGGGCAGTCAAAGTAGAGCAGTGATTTATACATACAAAAATACCGCAACTGTAAAACAGTTGCGGTATTTTATATCGAGGCGAAATCGCCGTAATTTCTGGTGGAGATGAGGAGAATCGAACTCCTGTCCGAAAATACTGATCCATGGATCTCTCCGAGCGCAGTTTGTGGTTAGATTTAAGAAATCAGCCATCCACAAACAAACGGCATCATTCCGATCTCGATGAGAGTTCCCGTAAATGCCTCCGAGAATTGGCACTTAGGTATCCCGCTGTTTGCCCCTTATCCATCCTCGCGGGAGAAGGACGGACAGGGGTTAGCCTTAAGCGGCTAAAGCGTAATCTTCGTTAGCTTTTATATTTAAATAAAAGTTTTCACCTTACTGACGGGTTGATGACCCCCCGGCTCGCTATCCACAGAGCATATATCCCCGTCGAGACCATTACATCCCCACGTAATATGTGCTCCTGAGAGCATTATTCTATTGTGCTATATATTATAGTTAGGTAGTATGTGTTTGTCAAGGAAAAAAGAAGCCGCTGCAGGGAATTTCTGGTAGACAAAAAGCGGGGAAAAGGCATATAATGAAGGGCGGGAATTTTTCAGGCAGATTCCCGTTGACTATGAAAGAAAGGCTGGTGAGGAAAATGGACGATCACCCTGGAACGGCAGACCCTAAACGATGCAAGTTCAATACCATTGGGGAAGGTGCGCCATTTTCCTGCCCGCTGCGATGAAGCTGGCTGGCGATGGTGCTGTTTCCTCATGAAGAAAGGAGACATTCAGCCATGCTTCAGATTTACAAATCGCTGGAGAGCGGCCCTTTGCAGGAGCTCACCTTGAAGACGCTGGAAAAGGGTGCCTGGATCAATATCGTCGATCCGACGCCTTATGAGCTGAAGGTGGTCAGCAATCTGACCGAAGTCGATCCGGACTTTCTGCGTTCCGCACTCGATGATGAGGAGCGTTCGCATACGGATATCGAGGACGACTCGGTCATGGTCCTGACCAACGTTGCAGTCTGCCGCGGGCAGGACAGTTATGATGCCCTGCCGCTGGCTATCATCGTCACGGAGGAGTACATCATCACCGTCTGCCTCGAGGAAACGCCAGTCATGGCCGAGTTCAACGAGCGCACGGCGAAACTGTTCCGTACTTATAAGAAGACGCGCTTCCTGTTCCAGATCCTGTATAAGTCCATGACGTTCTATCTGCGCTATCTGCGTCAGATCAGCAAGCTGTCCGATGATATTGAGAACCAGCTGCGCCATGATATGAAGAACAGCGAGATCCTGCGCTTGCTTGAGCTGCAGAAGGGCTTGACGTATTTCAATGCGGCTATCCGCTCGAATGGTGCCGTGCTCGACAAGCTGCTGCGCATGCGCAACAATCCGCAGCTCACGCCGATCCTCAAGGCATATGATGAGGACGAGGATCTGCTGGAGGATGTCATCATCGAGAACAAGCAGGCCAAGGAAATGGTGGAGATGTATAGCAAGATCTTGGCACGCATGGCCGATACGTTCACATCCATCATTGCGAATAATCAGAACCTCGTGATGAAGTTCTTAGCGGCAATGACAATCATCATCGCTATCCCGACTGTCGTTTCGAGCTTCTTTGGCATGAATGTGCCAGTGCCTTTTGCCGACGATGGCCATGGGTTCTTGTATGTCATGATCATTGCCTTTGGCATCAGCATCTCGGGTGCTTATGCTTTGTGGAAGAAAGATATGTTTTGAGAGGAAGCTGCCCTATGATGGTCGAGTCGAAGCTGAAAGCCGGTGTGATATTCGGAGACACGGTGAATCAGGAATATGTGTATATGCCCGGCAGTGAGGTTGGCATGGCACAGCCTATCTGTGTCTATGAGTCTGAGGGCAGCCGCGCGGATGTCGATATGCAGGAGGCTCTGCGGCTGGTCCGTGTGCGCAGCCTGCGCCCGGCCAAGCATCCCTTGCTGGGAGATAGTTCCTGCTGAGGATAGGACAATAAAAAAGAAGTTTTTGGCTGACAGAGTATTTCTGTCAGTTTTTTTGTGTGCGCGGAGCAGGAATCTTTTCAGCAAAGTAGAATTAAGCAGGTAAGACGAAATATTCGAACGATAGGGACTAGGGAGGGAGAGTATATGTTTTTCATGAAGTCTGTGCGCGGCAAACTGACCGCCTTGTTCGCAGCGGTCAGTGTGGTAGCGACACTTGCTGTAGGTGGTTATTTCATATATACGACCATTGCGGATAACGATAAGCTGGTGGCTGAATACCGGCAGGAATTGGCCGAGCATTATGACCGGGAACTGCGGCTCCAGACGGAGGGCGTAGTCTCGTCACTCAATGGCATCTATGCGCGGCAGCAATCGGGGGAACTGACCGAGGAGCAAGCCAAGAGCCTGGCTCTCGATGTCATCCGCTCCGTGCGTTATGATGAGGGAAAGGGCTATTTCTTTGCCGATGAGAAGAATACAGGCATTTGTGTAGCCCATGCGGCATCCAAGGAATCTGAGGGACGCATGCGCCGGAATGACAAGGATCCCAATGGCGTTCCTTATATGGAAGATATGTTCAAGGTAGCCCAGAATGAGGGTGGCGGTTTTGTGGATTTCTCCTATCCGAAACCGGGAGAGAAAGAGTCCCTGCCCAAGCGCAACTATGTGCTGGAGTTCAAACCGTACCAGTGGATTGTAGGAACAGGTTCCTGGATTGACTATATCGATGCGGAAGCTGCCAAGTATACCAAGGAGATGCAGGAGAAGCTCTACCATAAGGTCCTCATCTCGTCGATCATCATCGTAGTGGTCTCCTTGATCATGGCGATGCTGGGTGTCAAGATTGCGCAGAGCTTCGGTGATCCCATCAGTTTCGTGACAGGGCGTCTGCAGAAATTCGCCCAGGGCGATTACCGGCAGGAGCCGGTCAAGCAGGAATATGTTGACCGCGAAGATGAGATTGGCCAGATGATCGATATCCTCAGAGTGCTGGGCGGCAATATGCGCCAGCTGATGGGGGCAATCCGCGAATCGGCTGAACAGGTGGCCAGTGATGCTGCCCAGCTCAATGAGATGACCGCGCAGTCGGCGTCGGCCAGCCAGCAGGTAGCTGACTCGATCACTGATGTAGCCGGAGCTACCAACAAGCAGCTCATGGCAGTCGATGAGGCTTCGCAGTCGATGGAGACGCTTCTGGAGCGCATCGGCGGCATGGCACATAATGCGCGCCGGGCTGCAGTAGAGACGCAGCAGGCAACCGAAAAGGCACAGAACGGCAATCAGGTCGTCACCCGTACGGTCAGGGATATGGCCCGCTTGAGTGAAGTGGTCGGCGAGTCGGCCAAGGTGGTCAACAGCCTTGGCGAGCGGTCGGATACGATCGGGCGTATCACCGATACGATTTCGGGCATTGCTGAGCAGACGAACCTGCTGGCGCTCAACGCTGCTATCGAGGCAGCCCGCGCCGGTGATGCCGGCCGTGGCTTTGCGGTGGTAGCAGATGAGATCCGCAAGCTGGCCGCACAGTCGGAGGAGGCTGCCAGCCAGATCGCAAGCCTTATCGGGCAGATCCAGCAGGAGACGCAACGGGCTGTCACCAGCATGCATGAGGGCACGGACAACCTGGCTACTGCGAAGGAGAGTGTCGAGGAGACGGGCCGTGAGTTCAGTGGCATCGTGGAGCTGGTAGAGAAGATCGCCAACCGTTCCCAGCAGATTGCCAGTGCATCGAAGGAAGCTACGGATAGTGCTGAGGCTTGCCAGACTGCCATCCGGGATATCGAGGGAATGAGCCGCAGCGTGGTGGCCAATTCCGAGACGGTATCGGCGGCAACCGAGCAACAATCGGCTTCGGTCCAAGAGATGAATAATAACAGTTCCCAGCTGGCTAAGATGGCTGGCATGCTGCAGGATGAAGTGCAGAAATTCAAGGTATAAGGTATGCCTGCCCGAAGTGGTTGTTGCCAGGCGGCTTCGGGCAGGGATCTTTATCATATTGTGATGTGTTTTATATTCCAGGAGGTATGACTATGAGCAAATACGCAGGGACCCAGACTGAGAAGAACTTAGAGGCGGCCTTTGCCGGGGAAAGCCAGGCACGCAACAAGTACACGTATTATGCATCGCGCGCCAAGAAGGATGGCTTTGAGCAGATTGCGGCACTGTTCTTGAAGACAGCGGACAACGAAAAAGAACATGCGAAGATGTGGTTCAAAGAACTCCATGATGGGATGCCAGACACGGAGACGAATCTGAAGGATGCTGCTGATGGCGAGAACTATGAGTGGACGGATATGTATGCAGGTTTTGCCAAGACTGCCGAGGAAGAAGGCTTCAAGGAGCTGGCGGCGAAATTCCGCATGGTAGCTGAAATCGAGAAGCATCATGAGGAACGCTATCGTGCCCTGCTGAAGAACATCGAGATGCAGGAAGTCTTCCAGCGCAGTGAAGTCAAAGTCTGGGAGTGCCGCAACTGCGGCCATATCGTGGTCGGTACCAAGGCACCAGAGCTTTGCCCGGTATGTGCGCATCCGAAGAGCTATTTCGAGATTCACGCTGAGAACTATTGACCCCTTCGTAGTTCCGGCGACAACAAAAGGCTGGCAGTTGTTTACTGCCAGCCTTTTGCTTACTTGGTGAGTGTTATGGTCTCGATATGTTCGCCGTCTGTCGTGCAGCCTGTCAAGGTGAGCTCTTGGGCGGTGGCGTGCAAGCGCAGATAATGAGGCGGTGTTGGCTGATAGATAGCACTGCGGTCATAGGTCCTGTCGTCTGGCACCTGGTAGTAACGGTTGCCTGCGGGACCGCTCAGAACGTAGAAGGGGCCATCGTCCGCTGGCTGCAGGTCCTTTATATGGCCACGGCTGCGGTAGGTGTGCATGTGACCGGTCAGGACAAGGTCGATGCCGAGCTCGTCGAATACCGGCATGAATGCATGGCCGATGTCACTGATGCCGCCTTTTTGTTGGGTGCCGAGCTGGTATTCGTCGTAGGCCAGGATGTCCTTGTGCATGAGGACGACCTGCCAAGGCTGATGGCGCCTGTTGGTATCCTGCTTGAGCCAATGCAGCTGGCGTTCGAGCAGGCCGGGCAGCAGCTCGTGCAGTTCGAGTTCCTGCGTATTGAGGACGATGAAGTGTACGGGGCCATAGTCGAAGGTGTAAAAGCTGCCTTGGAACTTGGCGCTGTTGTTGGTTGGCAAAGCGAAAGAAGCAAGATAGCGGCGGGGCAGGCAGAATTTCCAGTCAAGCCCGTAGCATTCGTGGTTTCCCATGACGGGGACGAGTGGATGCTGCTCGGGGATGGTACCCATGGCAGCGAAGAAGTTGTCCCAGTGCCAGTCGGATTGGCCGTTGTCGGTAAGGTCACCGACGATGGCAGCGAATTGGCTCTCGGGATGACGCTGCCAGGCTGTCTGGAATGTCTGCTGCCATATATCATAGCTGCCACTGCATTGCGAGTCGCAGAAGATCAGCGCAGAAACTTCGGTGCGGTTTGCTGGCTCTGTCTTGAACTGATGCCAGCGTGTGGCGCGCTCGCCTTGGATGATGCGGTATTCGTAGCTGGTATCCGGGGCCAGTTCTGTCAGTGTGACAGAACTGAAGAAAACAGCCAGCTTGTCTTCGAAGAGCGAGGTGGTAGAGGCGGCCACTTGCTTTGTGGCGCGTATCTGGCTGGCCGGCCGGTATTCGAGTGCGCAGCCGCTCAGGTTGGCGTTGGCCTGCCACATGATGGTGCGGGATGATGCCGCATCGGCTGTGATGATGTGCCGCAGGAATTTCAGCGGCACCGTACCATCGGCCGCTGCGGCAGCTTTTGGCAGCCAGGCTTCGAGTCCCAGCAGGATGGCAGCCTGCCCGCAGTATTTCAGGAATTTCCGGCGAGTGATGTCCATGATGTTCATCTCCTGTGTTCCTCGGCGGCCGCTTTGCGGGCGGCGCTGCGTTCATACCACCAGGCACCGGCGATCAGGATGATGGCAAAGAGGATGACAAGGATCATGCGTGTGGGATCTTCCTGATGGGTAAGCGCATCGTGTCCGATGATGGCCTCGATGCCGGTGGAAGGGAATTTGCCGACAAGCGAGGCGATGACATAGTCGCGGAAGCTCATGGCCGAAAGCGCACCGATGGCGTTGAGCATGACGGAAGGGAAATATGGTACCATGCGGGCGATGAGCATGACGACAAAGCCGCGTTTGCCGCTGTACTTGTCGAGGTTGGAAAGGGTTTTGTTCTTGCTGATGATCTTCTCGGCTGCGTCGCGGAAGAAGAAGCGCAGCAGGATGAAACTGATGGCAACGCCGACAGTCTCAGCGACGACTGACAGGACAATGCCCCAGAAGATGCCGAAGATCAGCGTGTTGGCCGTCGAGAAAATGATGGCTGGCGGAAAGCCGAGCGCGTTGACGAAGAGCGTCAGCAGGAAGCTGAAGAGAACGGCCCAAGGCCCGAAGGAGGCGATGTAATCAGCGGTTTCCAAGATATCGCCACGAGCCAGCAAGCCAAACATATGCGGCAGGAATGCCGGATTTATCAAGTGGATGATGACAAAGAGCAGGATGATGGCCAGCGCGGCACCAGCTTTTACCATGCCCATAGACTTTCGAATTTGCAAGAAAAATTACCTCCTGTAGCCGTGAATCGACTCTATTATATCATTAAAAATGACTTGTCAGCTGAAAATAAACTGAGGAAACTGTCATTTTTGATTTGCCTGTGCTAAAATAGAATTGTTATACTATGGGAAAGGTGAAGGTTCATGACAGCAAGAACAGGCAGGCAGTATATTGGTGCAGAGGTACAGGCAGGACTGGCTATGGCCGGCTCAGCGTTGGCCGGTTTCATCGTTGTGCCGTCGCTGCTCTTCCAGCTGGGCATGGACTTTGCCGGTGCCTATACAGCCTATGCTGTGATGGCCATAGCAGCATCCCTGCTGATGGGGTGGCTGCGGCAGCCATTGATGCTGCTGCCCTCCATAGCGGTCAGTACGTATTTGGTCTATCTGGTGGGGATTTCGCAGGGCCTGAGCTGGCAGCAGCTCTTGGGGGCCTGCCTGGCAGCAGCCGTCACCGGCCTGCTGCTTTGCCTCAGTCCGTTGCGGCGATGGTTTGCAGATGCCGTGCCGCAGGAGGTCCGGCGGCTTCTGCCTGCGGGGTTGGGGGTGATGCTCATCCTGGCAGGGCTGACACAGGGGCGCATCATTGTGCGCTCGGCTTGGTCGGTCACGATGCTGGGGAACTTCCAGGATCCGCTGGCTTATCTGGGCCTGACTGGCATCATGGTGACGATGGTCATGGTGGCACTGAAGCTGCGTGGGGCCCTGTTTTGGGGCATGGTTGTCACGGCGGCTGTGGCCTTGGCAGAAGGCTTCTGGGTTGTTCCCGCCGCGCCGTTCATGCAGCCAGCCGGCTGGGATCAGGCGGCTGGGCAGCTGACGCTGCTGCCAGGAAGTGAGGCTGCCTTAGGGCATATGCTGGCTGCGGGGGTGACGCTTCTCATCGTGCTGGCCAGTATGAACTGGCTGGCAATCGAGGCGCTGGTGCCGCCCGCAGATGGCCGCTGCCGCCTGCTACCCATGACTTTTGCTTTGAGCGCCGTGGGGGCGCTGGCTGGCTGCCTGCCACTGGTCGTCTCGCCGCTATCCGCAGCAGGGACTGTGGCGCGGGCCGGAAGGCTGGCAGCTTGGAGTGCGGCACTGTTGTTCCTGGCAGCGTTGTTCTGCGAGCCGCTTTTGGCAGCGATGGCAGATTTTCCTGTCATGGTTGTGCCGGTGCTCGTGGGGACAGGGCTGCTGCTTTTGCAGCAGACGGTACAAAGCTTGCAGCAGCGGCCGCTGGCGTGGGATTTCTCCGCACTGGGCGCAGCTGTCTGCCTGCTGCTTTTGATGCCGCTGGCCAATAATATCACAGCTGGCCTGGGGGCCGCATTCATCAGCTGGTGTGTGCTTCGGGGTTGTGAGAGGGGCTGGCGCGTCGTTCCGCTGGCCTCATGGGGACTGGCAGCGGTGTTTGCCGTGTATCTTGCTTATGCGGCTATCTGATGAAGAGATGTAAGATGAATGATTCGAATGATTTAAGGAGTGTACTTTTTCGTGGAATTTAATCGTTATCCGAGAGTTATTGCTGCGGGGACGCTGGTGGGGCTGCTGACGCTGGCACTGCCTGCGTCAGCCCAGGCGGCACGTCATGTGAGCGATGCTTCCCTGCCAGCAACCAGAGTGGCTACGGAGCGCACGGTGAACAGCGGCAGCAGCCAGGCAGTTGCCCGCAATGTCACGCAGGAGTTGTCGTTTCAGGAGCGCATCGATGCGATTCTAAAACAACATGAAGAAGAGGCAAAAAAAGAAGCAGCTATACCGCAGACGGTGTCTGCCTATGATGACTCAATCATAGGTACCGCGCTGGCCAGCCAGCAGCAGTGCGTGGACTATCTGCTGAGTGTCAATCCCAACCCGGATATCTCGGTCACGCCGCAGCAGCTGGTCTCGTATTATTACGAGGAAGGCGCCCGGGAAGGCATCCGTCCGGATGTCGCTTTTGCGCAGGCCCTCAAAGAGACAGGCTTTTTCCGCTATGGTGGCACGGTGACGTCGGATCAGAACAACTACTGTGGCCTGGGGACGACGAGCAGCCAGGTCAAGGGGGCATATTTCAACTCGGCGCAGATGGGCGTGCGTGCACAGATCCAGCATCTGCTGGCCTACGCTTCGACCCGGCTTCCGAACGAGCCGGTGGTCGACCCGCGCTACAATCTGGTGCGTTCCTCCTATGGTGAGCGCACCCTCAAGAGCTGGCCAGAGCTCAATGGCCGTTGGGCTGTGCCTGGCTATACCTATGGGCAGAGCATCATGAGCATCTTCCGTGCGATGCTGGCCCAGTAACGATCCTGTAATAGTTTATTCATTTATATAGAGAAGGGAATTTAAGACGAAATGATTACAACCAACAATGTGAGCCTTCAGTTTGGCAAGCGCGTCCTGTATAAGGATGTCAACCTCAAATTCACGCCGGGCAACTGCTATGGCATCATCGGCGCGAATGGTGCCGGCAAATCGACCTTTTTGAAGCTGCTGGCCGGTGATATCGAGCCGACCGGCGGTCATATCGAGATCACGCCGGGTGAGCGTCTGGCTGTGCTGAAACAGGATCACTATGCCTATGATGAGTATGAGGTACTGCGTACCGTAATCATGGGCCATAAGCGTCTGGTCGAAATCATGGACGAAAAGGATGCTCTGTATGCAAAGCCGGATTTCAGTGAGGAAGACGGCATGAAAGCTTCGGAGCTTGAGGCGGAGTTCGCTGAGCTCAACGGCTGGGATGCTGAGTCGGAGGCAGCCCGCCTGCTCAATGGCCTTGGCATTCCGGAGAATGAGCATTCGATGAAGATGTCTGAGCTCACGCCGACGGAGAAGGTACGCGTCCTGCTGGCACAGGCATTGTTCGGCAATCCGGACATCCTGCTGCTTGACGAGCCGACGAACCATCTCGATGTCGAGTCCATCAACTGGCTCGAAAACTTCCTGGCTGATTTCGAGAATACAGTCATCGTCGTATCTCATGACCGTCACTTCCTGAATCAGGTCTGCACCTATATCTGCGATGTTGACTTCGGTGAGATCAAGCTCTATGCCGGCAACTATGACTTCTGGTATCAGTCGAGCCAGCTGGCTCTGCAGCTGCAGAAAGAGCAGAACAAGAAGGCCGAGGAGAAAATCAAGGAATTGCAGGCCTTCATTGCCCGCTTTGCTGCGAACGCGGCTAAATCCAAGCAGGCTACGAGCCGTAAGAAATTGCTCGACAAGATCCAGGTGGAGGACATCAAGCCTTCGTCCCGCCGCTATCCGTACATTGCTTTCACGCCAGACCGCGAGGCCGGTGACCAGCTGCTGCAGGTCGACGGCATCTCCAAGACGGTTGATGGTGAGCAGGTGCTGAAGAATGTCAGCTTCACGCTCAAGAAGGGCGACAAGGTTGCTTTTGTCGGCCCGAATGGCATCGGCAAGACGATGCTGTTCAAGATCCTCATGGGCGAGGAAGAGCCGGATGAGGGTACGTTCAAGTGGGGCGTCACGACGTCGCAGGCGTACTTGCCATCGGATAACAGCGAGTACTTCGATGGGGTAGACCTCAGCCTGGTGGATTGGCTGCGCCAGTATTCCAAGGACCCGGATGAGACGTTCGTACGCGGCTTCCTGGGCCGTATGCTCTTCTCCGGTGAGGAAAGCCTCAAAAAGGCATCGGTACTCTCGGGTGGTGAGCGCGTGCGCTGCATGCTGTCGCGCATGATGCTGTCGGGTGCCAATGTATTGCTGCTCGATGAGCCGACCAACCATCTCGACCTTGAGTCGATCACAGCCCTCAATAATGGACTGATTGCCTTCAAGGGCACGGCGCTGTTCGTTTCCCATGACCATGAGTTCGTGCAGACCATTGCGAACCGTATCATCGATATCACGCCGGATGGTGTCGTAGATCGTGTCACGACGTATGATGACTTCCTTTCCAATGAGACGGTCAAGCAGCAGCTGGCTGAGAAGTACAAGAAATAAGCAGATTTCAGGTGAAGGGAGTCTGACGCCGTGCTGGGAGATTTCTTTCAAAACAAAATAGATGATGCTGGTGCCACGGCGCGACTGCGGGAAATGGTGGCAGTGCTGCGCAAGCGCGATGTTGTCCGGGGGGTGACGCCGGACAAGCTGCGCTTGATATTGGAAGATCTGGGGCCGACTTTTGTCAAGCTCGGACAGGTCATGAGCATGCGTCCGGATTTCCTGCCGCCAGAGTACTGTGATGAACTCATGAAGCTGCAGACTTCGGCTAAACCACTGCCGTTTGCTGTTATCCTTGAGGTCATCGAGCGCGAGTATAATCGCCGCTGGGACAAGGTGTTCTCGTATATCGACGAGGAGGCCTTGGGCTCGGCCAGTATCGCCCAGGTGCATCGGGCGGTGCTGACAACTGGCGAGAAGGTCGTCGTCAAGGTCCAGCGGCCAGGCATCTACGAAATCATGAGCAAGGATATCGTCCTGCTGAAACGGGCGGCAACGCTCCTCAAGGTGGTGAGCCGTTCGCAGGATGTGATCGACTTCAACATGGTCCTCGACGAGATGTGGACCATCGCCAAGCAGGAGATGGATTTTTTCATCGAGGCGGACCATATTGCTGAGTTTGAGCATCTGAACCGGGATGTGGACTATGTTTCCTGTCCGCAGGTATACCGGCAGCTTTCGACGCAGCATATCTTGGTGATGGAATCGGTCGAGGGCATCCAGATCGATGACTTCGAGCAGCTGCGGTCCCGTGGCTACGATGTGAACCAGCTTGGACGGCGCCTGGGCGAGAACTATGTCAAGCAGATCATCGAGGATGGTTTTTTCCATGCCGATCCGCATCCAGGCAATATCTGGATCCGCAATGGCCGGATCGTCTGGCTGGATCTCGGGATGGTCGGGCGCCTTTCGGGGCGTGACCGTACGGCAATCCGCAAGGCCGTCTATGCGCTGGCTACCCACGACGCCTTTGAGCTCAAAGCTGCTGTTTTGGCTTTGGGGCTCGTGCGCGGCAAGATCAACCATACGATGCTCTATCAGGATATCGATGCGATGCTGTCACAGTACAGCACACTTGATTTCAGTGAGTTGCAGATGGGGGTGCTGACGCGTCAGATCATGAATCTCATGCGCGTGCACCATATCGGCTGTCCGCAGGGGTTGTCGATGTTTGCGCGTGGTGTGCTGACGATTGAAGGCGTCATGCGGCTTTGCTGTCCTAAGGTAAGTTTTGTAGAGATCTTTGCCAAGAGTCTGGCGGTTGATTATAAAAAGAATTTCAATTGGCGTGACGAGGTAGAGAAAGCGAAACGTGAGGGCATGATGCTGCTGCGTAAATCCGCGCAGCTGCCGGAGCAGATCTCGGACATCCTGAAGATGACCATGAGTGGTCAGACAAAGGTGAATCTGGATGTGACCGGCTCAGAGGAACCGTTGCGCAAGCTGGATCAGATGATAAACAAGATTATCCTGGCAGTGCTGGTAGCGGCATTGCTGCTGGGCTCTAGTACGATATGTACGACACAGATGACGCCGAAGATCATGGAAATCCCCCTGTTGGGATTCGTAGGGTATTTGATTGCGTTCATATTGAGCATCCGGATTATCTGGGAAATACACAAAGGTCGCTGAAGAGGAGGTTGTCAATATGAGAGGAATACGTGGAGCAATCACAGTAGGAGAAAACAAAAAAGAAGAGATCTGGCAGGCAGCGAAGATGCTGTTGTCCCAGATCCTGCGCCGCAACAAGGTGAAGCCGGAAGATATCGGTGCATGCATATTCAGCTCTACCAGCGATATCACAGCAGGTTTCCCTTCGACGGGCGCCCGCCAGATGGAAGGTTTTGACAAGGTGCCTCTGTTTGACACGCGGGTACCGGAGGTCGATGATTCGATGGAGCGCTGCATCCGTGTGCTGCTGCTGGTGGATTCGGAGCTCAAGCAGGCGGAGATCCAGCATGTGTACATGGGGAAAGCACAAGAACTGCGCCCGGATCTGCGCAATTTCTGACATAAGGCAGAAGTGTTTACAAACGAAAGTATATGGTTTTTATTCTGATATCATAAAAGTAATTAATGGAAATGGCGTAAAATACTGTACTTTTTCATTCGAATCTAGTAGAATGGTGTGTGGATAAAAAACATTCGAGTGATAAGGAGAGATACACTTTGAGTAACATCGATACGACTTGTGTCAACGCCATTCGTGTATTAGCTGCAGATGCCATCCAGAAGGCCAATTCTGGTCATCCGGGCCTGCCGCTGGGCAGTGCTGCCATGGCTTACGAACTGTGGGCCAACCATATGAACCACAATGGCAAGAATCCGGAATGGGCTAACCGCGACCGTTTCATCCTTTCGGGTGGTCATGGTTCCTCGCTCCTGTATTCGCTGCTCCATTTCTTCGGCTATGGTCTGACGATGGATGACATGAAGCAGTTCCGTCAGGATGGTTCGCTGACCCCGGGACATCCGGAATATGGTCATACGGTTGGTGTAGAAGCAACGACTGGCCCGCTGGGCGCTGGCATGGCTATGGCTGTTGGCATGGCTATGGCCGAGGCACACTTGGCTGCCGAGTTCAACCGTCCGGGCTATGACGTTGTCGATCACTATACGTTCGTGCTTGGCGGCGACGGCTGCATGATGGAAGGTATCTCTTCGGAGGCGTTCTCGCTGGCTGGTACGCTTGGCCTGTCCAAACTGATCGTACTCTATGATTCGAATAAGATTTCGATCGAGGGCGATACGGACATCGCGTTCACGGAGAATGTCCAGGCTCGTATGGCAGCTTTCGGTTTCCAGACGATCACGGTCGAAGATGGCAATGACCTTGAGGCCATCGGCAAGGCAATCGAAGCAGCGAAAGCCGATAAAGAGCATCCGTCCTTCATCACGGTCAAGACGCAGATCGGTTATGGCTGCCCGGCAAAACAGGGTAAAGCCAGTGCTCATGGCGAACCTCTCGGCGAGGAGAACGTCAAGGCTCTCAAGGAGAATCTTGGCTGGCCAGAGCCGGATAAGGCATTCAACATCCCGCAGGATGTTTATGACCATTATCAGGAACTGGCAAAACGCGGCGCTGAGGCTGAGGCAAAGTGGAACAAGCTCTTTGCTGAGTATTGCACGAAGTTCCCGGAAGAGAAGGCTCGCTGGGAGAAATTCCATGCACCAGTTGATGCTGAGGCTCTTCTTGCTAATGAAGAGTTCTGGGCATATGAGGACAAAGCTCAGGCAACGCGCAATCTGTCTGGCACGATGATCAATCGTCTCAAGGATATGGTTCCGCAGCTCATCGGCGGCAGTGCTGACCTGGCACCGTCGAACAAGACGATGATGAATGGCGAGAGCGATTTCAGCAAGGACAACTATGCTGGCCGCAATCTCCACTTCGGTATTCGTGAGCTTGCCATGGCAGCTATGGCCAATGGCATCACGCTGCATGGCGGCCTGCGCACGTATGTCGCTACGTTCTTCGTATTCAGCGACTACACGAAGCCGATGATGCGTCTGGCTTCGCTGATGCATATCCCGGTCACTTACGTCCTGACGCACGACAGCATCGGCGTTGGCGAGGATGGCCCGACTCATGAGCCGATCGAGCAGCTCTCCATGCTCCGGGCTCAGCCGAATCTCAACGTATTCCGCCCGGCAGATGCTACGGAGACAGCCGCTGGCTGGTACCTGGCCATCACGGCTGACAAGACGCCGACGGCGCTGGTACTTACCCGTCAGAATCTGCCGCAGCTGGCAGGCTCGAGCAAAGAAGCACTCAAGGGTGCATATGTCGTATCCGAGGCGAAGGATGTAGCGAACATGGATGGTATCCTGATGGCATCGGGTTCGGAGGTTTCGCTGGCTGTAGATGCTCAGGCTGAGCTGGCTAAAGAAGGCCTCGATGTCCGCGTTGTTTCGATGCCGTGCATCGATCTCTTCGAGCAGCAGAGCGCTGAGTACAAAGCCAGCATCCTGCCGAAGAATGTCCGTGCCCGTGTTTCGGTTGAGGCCCTTTCGGACTTCGGCTGGGGCAAATATGTAGGCCTTGATGGTGCATCGGTCTGCATGGAAGGCTTTGGCGCTTCGGCTCCTGGCCCGCAGCTCTTCAAGAAGTTCGGCTTCACGGTTGAGCATGTTGTTGAGGTAGCGAAAAAAGTTATTGCTGACAATAAATAAGCAAGAGTAGATCCTGTATACGGCAGGGAGAGAGTAGCAGAGACGGAAAATCCGTCTCTGCTATTATTTTTGTCTATCAAACATGGACAAAATCATGGGTTTTGAAAATAATAAAGCAAAATGATACGCTAGGTAGCGTGTGCACGTGAATCTTTATAAATAAAGTGTTGACAAGCATTTTTGCTGGTGCTAATATATAGAAGTGCCTGATTCAAGAGCATGATTTAGTGATACAGGGGAGTGAAAACAATGACACTGGATACACTGAAAAATGCCAATCGGGTGATTGGTATCAAGCAGGTTACCAAAGCTGTGAAGCGCGGGAATGTCCAGAACGTATTCGTCGCTGACGATGCGGATGATCGTGTCATCGAGCCGCTGGAAACGCTGTGCAGGGAATGTGAAGTTCCGGTAGGGCGTGCAGAGACGATGCAGGAGTTGGGACAGGCCTGCGGCATCGAAGTCGGTGCGGCAGCTGCGGCAGTCCTGAAGTAAGTTTCTAGTATATTTGTTAAAAACTTCAGAGCTTGCTTTGAGGTTTTAATAAATAATAAATTCTCAATATGAAGGAAGGAGGTGCATGTATGCCTACTATCAATCAGTTAGTTCGTAAGAGCAGAAAGAGCATGCAGGAGAAGTCCAAAGCACCAGCACTCAAGAATTGCCCGCAGAAACGTGGTGTTTGCACGCGTGTTTACACGTCTACGCCGAAAAAGCCGAACTCGGCACTGCGTAAGGTAGCTCGTGTTCGTCTGACGAATAGCATCGAGGTTACCGCATACATCCCAGGCATTGGTCATAATCTTCAGGAGCATAGTGTTGTTCTGATCCGTGGCGGTCGTGTCAAGGACCTGCCAGGTGTTCGTTACCACATCATCCGCGGTTCGCTCGATACTGCCGGTGTGCAGGATCGTGCTCAGGGCCGTTCGAAGTACGGTGCGAAAAAAGCAAAGAAAAAATAACACAGCTTCGTAAATGAAGACTATGATAAGGAGGTAAAACAATGCCAAGAAAAGGTTCCGTACCTAAGCGTGACGTACTGCCGGATCCGGTGTACCACAGCAAAACGGTTACGAAATTCATCAATAAAGTAATGCTTTCCGGTAAGAAGAGCGTTGCTGAGCGCGTCGTTTATGATGCGTTCGAGACGATCCGTGCCAAAACGGGCAAGGATCCTCTGGAAGTTTTTGAGACTGCTCTCAAGAACGTTATGCCGGTTCTCGAGGTACGCGCTCGTCGCGTCGGTGGTGCAAACTACCAGGTTCCGGTTGAGGTCCGTCCGGACCGCCGCATGACGCTCGGCATTCGCTGGATCGTCAACTACGCACGTCTCCGCGGTGAGAAGACCATGGATGAGCGCCTCTCGGGCGAGCTCATGGATGCCGCTAACAACACGGGCGCAGCAATCAAGAAGAAGGAAGATACGCACAAGATGGCAGAGGCCAACAAGGCTTTCGCTCACTATCGTTGGTAATCCTTTCTTATTTTTATTAAGGAGCGATATTAAAAGTGGCAAGAGAGTATTCCCTTGAAAAAACTCGTAATATCGGTATCATGGCTCACATCGATGCCGGTAAGACGACTACTACTGAGCGTATCCTCTTCTACACGGGTGTAAACCACAAGATCGGCGAGGTTCATGAAGGCGCTGCTACCATGGACTGGATGGTTCAGGAGCAGGAGCGCGGCATCACGATTACGTCTGCTGCAACGACCTGCCACTGGAAGAATCATCGTATCAACATCATTGATACGCCGGGTCACGTGGATTTCACGGTAGAGGTTGAGCGTTCCCTGCGCGTTCTTGACGGCACGGTTGCAGTCCTGACTGCACGCGGTGGCGTTGAGCCGCAGACTGAGACCGTTTGGCGTCAGGCTGAGCGTTATCATGTTCCGCGCATGGCGTATGTCAACAAGATGGACATCACCGGCGCAAACTTCTTCAATGTTATCAATATGATGCACGAGCGTCTGCAGGCTAATGCCGTAGCAATCCAGCTGCCGATCGGCGCTGAGGATACGTTCGAAGGCATCGTCGACCTGGTCAAGATGGAAGCTATCGTTTATGAGGATGACCTCGGCAAAGTTGCTGATGAGGTTGAAATCCCGGCTGACATGAAAGAACAGGCTGATGAGTATCGTGAGAAGCTCTTAGAGGCACTCTCCGAACTTGATGACGAATTCATGGAGAAATATCTCGGTGGCGAAGAGATTTCGGAAGAGGAAATCAAGAAGGTAATCCGTAAGGGTACCCTCGCTGGTGAACTCGTCCCGGTAACTTGCGGTACGTCGTATCGCAACAAGGGCGTTCAGCCGCTTCTCGATGCTATCGTTGATTATATGCCGGCTCCGACGGATATCCCGCCGATTGCTGGTGTAAATCCGGAAACTGGTGAGGAAGACCATCGCCCGTCTAGCGACAGCGAACCGTTCTCCGCACTGGCATTCAAAATCATGACTGACCCGTATGTCGGTAAGCTGGCATTCTTCCGCGTATACTCCGGTGTACTCGATGCTGGTTCTTACGTATTCAACTCGACGAAGGGCAAGAAAGAGCGTATTGGCCGTATCCTCCAGATGCATGCCAACAACCGTAAGGAAATCGAGAAGGTTTACTCCGGTGATATCGCTGCTGCTGTCGGTCTGAAAGACACGACGACGGGCGACACGCTCTGCGACGAGGCACATCCGATTATCCTCGAGTCCATGGAGTTCCCGGATCCGGTTATCTCTGTTGCTGTTGAACCGGCAACGAAGAATGACCAGGAGAAGATGGGCGTTGCTCTCCAGAAACTCGCTGAGGAGGATCCGACGTTCCGCGTTCGCACGGATCAGGAAACTGGCCAGACGATTATCTCTGGTATGGGTGAGCTTCATCTTCAGATCATCGTTGACCGTATGCTCCGTGAGTTCCATGTCGACTGCAAAGTCGGTGAGCCGCAGGTTGCATACCGTGAGACGATCCGTAACACGGTCAAGGCTGAAGGTAAGTTCGTTCGCCAGTCCGGTGGTCATGGTCAGTATGGTCACTGCTGGCTCGAGCTCATTCCGCAGGAGCCGGGCGAAGGCTTCAGCTTCGAAAACAAGGTCGTTGGTGGTGCGATTCCGAAGGAATTCATCAACCCGATCGAGGCCGGCGTAAAGCAGGCTATGGAGGCTGGTGTCGTCGCTGGTTATCCGATGGTCGACATCAAAGCTATCGTATTCGATGGTTCTTATCATGAGGTCGACTCCTCCGAGGCAGCATTCAAAGTTGCTGGTTCCATGGCATTCAAGAACGGCTGTGAAAAGGCTAACCCGGTTCTCCTTGAGCCGTACGTAAAAGTCGAAGTTGTCGTTCCGGAAGAGTACATGGGCGATGTAATCGGCGACCTGAACTCCCGCCGCGGCCGTATCGATGGTATGGAAGCGCGCAACGGTGCTCAGGTCATCAACGGATTTGTTCCGCTTTCCGAAATGTTCGGTTATTCGACGGATCTCCGTTCTAAAACTCAGGGCCGAGGGAACTACAGCATGGAAGTAGCTTACTATGATGAAGTTCCTAAAAATATAGCCGAAAAGGTTATTGCTAAAAACAAAGGCGAATAAGGGAGGAAAAAATTACAATGGCTAAAGAAAAGTTTGAGAGAACTAAACCGCATGTTAACATCGGCACCATTGGTCACGTTGACCATGGCAAGACGACGCTGACGGCTGCAATCACGAAAGTTCTGTCCGAGACGGAAGGCTGCAAGGCTGCTTTCGAGGATTACGCTGATATCGATAAGGCTCCGGAGGAGCGTGAGCGCGGTATCACCATCAACACGGCACACGTTGAGTATGAGACGCAGAAACGTCACTATGCACACGTTGACTGCCCGGGCCATGCTGACTATGTCAAGAACATGATCACTGGCGCTGCTCAGATGGATGGTGCTATCCTGGTTGTTTCCGCTGCTGATGGCCCGATGCCGCAGACGCGTGAGCACATCCTGCTCGCTCGCCAGGTTGGTGTTCCGGCAATCGTAGTCTTCCTGAACAAGGTTGACCAGGTTGACGATGAGGAGCTCCTCGAGCTCGTAGAGATGGAAGTTCGCGAGCTGCTCTCCAGCTACGAATTCCCGGGCGATGACATCCCTGTTATTGCTGGTTCCGCTCTGAAAGCTCTCGAGGGCGATGCTGACATGAAGGCTAAGATCGTTGAGCTCATGAACGCTGTTGATGAGTACATCCCGACGCCGGAGCGTGACACGGATAAACCGTTCCTCATGCCGGTCGAGGACGTATTCACGATCACTGGCCGTGGTACGGTTGCTACGGGCCGTGTTGAGCGTGGCGAGCTGAAACTGAACGATACGGTTGAGATCGTTGGTCTTCAGGACGAGCCGAAATCCACGGTTGTTACGGGTATCGAGATGTTCCGTAAGATGCTCGATAGCGCTGTTGCTGGTGATAACATCGGTGCTCTGCTCCGTGGTATCGACCGCAAAGAGATCGAGCGTGGCCAGGTTCTCGCTAAGCCGGGCACGATTCATCCGCATACGAAGTTCAAAGCTCAGGTCTATGTCCTGACGAAAGAAGAGGGTGGCCGTCATACGCCGTTCTTCACGAACTATCGTCCGCAGTTCTACTTCCGTACGACTGACGTTACGGGCGTTGTTTCCCTGCCGGAAGGCACGGAGATGGTTATGCCTGGCGATAACATCGAGATGGATGTTGAGCTCATTACCCCGATCGCTATCGAGAAGGGTCTCCGCTTCGCTATCCGCGAGGGTGGTCACACGGTTGGTGCTGGCCGCGTAACGGAAGTTGAAGGCTAATTTCCAAGTCAATTAAACCAATAAGTAAGAGCGGCGCTCGCGTCGCTCTTATTTAAAGGTTTAAAATAATATGGTACCCCCCAATGCGATGACGTGGCAGATGGCTCGGCATTGTCCGAGGGAACTGTTACGGAGAAATGTTTGGGCCGAG
>Ga0256405_10004790_pt1 | contig 24669 bp, 13 predicted proteins | sample RumenRJG_02DNA_FD_189096 | JGI IMG/M metagenome (GOLD analysis project Ga0256405, IMG submission 189096) | Bovine rumen microbial communities from Lethbridge, Alberta, Canada - RJG_02 | ecosystem: Host-associated > Mammals > Digestive system > Stomach > Rumen | place: Canada: Alberta... | reverse complement strand
TTCAGGATATTGGGATAGGTGCGACTCATGCCCGTTGGCGCATAGAAGCCATGATAGTCGACAAAGAGCTTGTGTTGGGCGCAGGTCTTCGCCAATCGCTCAGCCATCTCCACTGCTGTCTGGTCGTTACGATCCAGAAAGTCTATCTTAAAGCCCTTGATGCCCATCTTAGCGTATTTCTCGCAAGCTTCATTGAGATGTTCATCAAGCACGTTGAATACGGTCCAGAGTACGATGCTGACACCCCGTTCGCGACCATAATCAACCAGACCTTGCAAGTCAATATCGGCGATAGGGTTCATGATGTCGGCCTTGTTGGAGTCATACCATCCTTCGTCGAGAACAATGTAAGGGATCTTGTTCTTGGCGGCGAAGTCAATATAATACTGATAGGTACGCGTGTTTATGCCTGCCTTGAAATCGATACCTTTCAGGTTCCAGTCGTTCCACCAGTCCCAAGCCACCTTGCCGGGCTTAATCCAGTCGGTGTTACCTATTTGATTGGGGGTAGCCAGCGCATAGACAAGATTATTAACGGGCATCTGTGTATCGTCTTCTGTGATAGCCAAGACACGCCAAGGGAAGGTGCGAGGACCTGTGCTTTTAGCAATATAGTTTTCTGTTTCAGCCACATACGACATACCACGCCACTTGTAGTAATTCATTGTCTTGGGATAAGGAGCAAAACATGCTGTCAGATTATCGCCGTCGGCCTTGAGGAACATACCAGGATAGCTACGCAAATCACTCTCCAGAATGGTCACTTTGGCATTCCCCACCTCAATGGTAGCAGGAAGGAAGGCCGGCAACGGGCGTGCATCTCTTATCAAGGTCTCATGATAGGTATTCTGGAAAGCCATCGCAAAGGGCTTTTCGGCATTGGTGGTGTATGAGAGCCAGGCCTTTGTGTCTTCGGGGAAACCGAAGACCACACTTTCGTTATCGATAATCGTTTCGCCCTTGTTGGTGGTATAGAAACGGTAGGCCACGCCCTCATCATAGGCCCTCACCTGCATTCCGAATCCACCGGAAAGCATCACATCGGCCTGCCGGTAACTGACAGTAAACTGCGGCTGTCGATAGAAAGGGCTCACAATCTTCTCCTGTTGTACCTTGGTAGTATGACAGCCCAGCACCTTACCGTTCATATTCGCGAGCGTTCCCTTTACTGTCACAACGTGATTGCCTTGTCGGCTGACGCTGATGGTCACGCCCTGGCTGATGGTGACATTCAGTTTGCCGTCGGGCGATGTCACGGTGTAGTCCTTGGCATGAAGCATACCATACATCAGGAGGGCAGCTGTCAATGATATTATTCTGAAGCGTTTCATGAGTCTTTGTTTTAAAGGATTCGGAACTTGTAGGGATAGGTATTGACGTGGCTGTCAGACTGCTGATAGAGTTGGACGTGTTCCTTTGGCGCACCCATCACCACCAGATAGTACTTCCCCTCTACCTCAACCAGATCCCAGAGCATATTCTCACCCTTCACCTGAACCTTTGGCTTGTTCTTCTTCACGGGGAGCGGGATGATATGAAAGCCATAGTCCTCGAGTGTGGTCTGAGGTTGCTGCCAACCGCCTTTCAGTGTGTCGAGCGGCGTACTCCAAGTGCAAGCGTATGGCCGTGTCTCTTGGCGAGCATGCTTGAAGTCGAAGTTCACCAGGTGCTTATAGCCTTCCAGCATCTCCTGACAGAACTGCTGTTGCGACATCTTGTACATACGCTTGTAGGTCATCACCGGGTCTTCCCCCCGGCGTCCCTGACGATAGAGTTCAGCAATGGACTTCCTTCCATGAAGGTCGCTCCACCACTGGATAACGAATGGCGAGTGGTAGATATTCTCCATGGACAAGAATGCCTTATGGGTAAGCTTTTTGAAGGCCTCGAAATGGTAGTTCTCATCGCGCAGCCACCAAGGGTTTACCTGCCACAGCATCCATTGTGAAGTCATTTCATAAAAGCCAGAACCTCCCCATGCTTCACCTACGGAGTCGGCTGGAATCTGCAATTGGAAAGAATGCCCCAATTCATGGGCCATGCAGTTCATCGTTTTATCTTGAATACGGTTAGGAGCTACCCACAGTCCACCGATAAAGTTATCATAGGTGCCACCATAGGCGGTGCCGTCGAGCGAATACATCACCATGACCATCATTTTGTATTGGTCGGTTTTGGAACCGGGACGTACAAATGCCAACGAATCGTGGAAGAAGGTGTAGAACGACTGCACACGTTCCATCAGTACGGAGAGATTGAACGACATGGGTTTGCCTTCCAGTTGTGGCGGGTCTTGCAGGTCATTACCAAAGCCCCGCTCCCACATAAAGATGCAATCACGGGTCTCTGCCGACCGCTTCCAACACCATTGCGAAGTGTCGGAGTCCAGATTCATCTTACGCAAATCATCTGGTATGTAGATGCGCTTTTGCGCCACTGCGTGGCTATAGAATAAAGAAAAAACAATAAAGAATAAAGCGAGTTTCTTCATATCTGATTCCTTTACTGTCCAAGCACATCCTTCAGCTGGTTGGCAGCACGCTGGATCATATCCATCGTACCACTGCCATCGCTGACATAACGAATAACCATTCCTGCATAGGCGATGGCGCGATTAGCCTTCTCGTTATCATTTGGCAGTTGTTTTGCCTTTTCGAGTAATTGTTGCAGTTCGTCAAGGTCTTCCAGTTCGGGCAAGTTGCCTGGTCGCATGGTGTTGATGACGGCATTCAGTGCCGAAGCTACGTTATCAATTTCTTCCTGCGTATAGCGGTCGGTCGGTGCATCCATATAAGGCTGTGCCTTTGCATACTGCTCTTCCATACGGGCGAAGGCATGTGGTGCCCAGGGTGCATATTCCGGTACTTTTACCGTGAGGGTATTCCATTCCTGCTGTTCCTTGATGCGATTCTTGGCAATGAAAAGCAGTTCGCGGAGCTCTGATTTGTCTACGGGGAAACCATCGGCCACACTGGCCTTTGCATGCGGATCAGCGGGGATGTTCATGCGAAAATAATGGGTGAGGTGCTTATCGCCGTCGTAATCGGGGATGAATTTGAGTGAAGAGTGAAGAGTGAAGAGTGAAGAATTGCTATCGACCGTTACGTCACTCAGGTCGGGAGCCACGTCAACGGTGGCCTCCTGCCAAGTCTTGATGCCGGTGGCTGCCATCACCAGCGGACCGCGCATGAATGCACCTACCCACATACCCTCATACTTGTCTGGTCCGAAGTCAAGATGCTTGGTGAACGGCATCTCCACCTCTACCACATCCTTCTCAGTCCATCGGCGGGCAGGAATCTCCACATAGCTTGAAGGCTGGTAGGTCTTGGCTATACTCTTGCCATTCAGTTTGATGTCGAAACCCTCGGTAGCCCAATAGGGCACGCGGAGCTTCATGGAGAATTGAGAATTGAGAATTGAGAATTGAGAATTATTTGGCTTGACAGTGATGGTGCTCTTTTCTGCCGGCCACTGACATTCCTGTTTCACGACGACACCTTTCTTTTCCCACTTGGCAGTGGTGGGCATATAAAGGGCTACCCAAATGGTGTTGTCGTTCACAAAGTAGGCTGCCTCCTGATACTTTACGTGGTTCTCCACACCCGTACCACCGCAGCAGGTGGCCTGTGGTGTCTCGTTGCCCCAGGGCTTGGAGGCATCCAGACCTACGGCATACTGGTAAGTAGTCTGATACTGCCGTGGGTTCACCGACCCTACTATCTGATTGAAGAGAACCCGCTCGTAATAATCCATATAGCTGGCATCGTCGGGATTGAAGCAGTTCAGATCCTTCGTGAGTTTGGCAAGGTTGTAGGCGCAGCAGGTCTCGTTGATGGTTGGTTCCTGGCGTTCGTGTCCACCCCAATGAGTGACGTTGGTACACATGGAGGTGATCTGCGAATAAGGCTGGCGGAACATCTCACCGTTGCCAACGCCGCCCATGGCATAGCGGTATCGCCCTTGGATCATCGTCCAGAAATTCTGTGCCAAGTTATAGTAGTAAGGATTATTATTTCCACGGAAAGAACGAAGCGCACCTGTTACCATGGGGATATGCTGGTTGGCATGACGTGTACGGATAGCATCAATATTCTTTGCCAGCGGGTCAAAGAAGGCAGGGCTGTCGAAATAGTTGGCAGCTTCCAGCAGTTTCTCGCTAACACTTAATTCTTCACTCTTCACTCTTAATTCTTCACTCTCCCTTGTCATCTCCGACAGACGGGCCAGCGACTCTGCCATGCCGCCCACCTCACCGGCGATGTACATATTCCACATCTCATAGCGGTTGCCGGGCTTGGCACGACGCTCATCCTGACGACCGTCGCTCTTCACGTAGGTGCGGTAGTGCAGACGGTTCCACACCCACAGTCCCATGTCCTTGGCTATGAGCAGGGCCTTTTCTGCCGTTGCCTTGTCATCGATATAAGTGGCAATATCAATGAGGCCAGCCAGTTGCTTATGTACAGAATAATAAGGTGCCCACACCCCACTCTCGTTGTTATAAGGGGCGTACTTCTCTATAAGCACGCAATGCTGTGCGGGGATGGCATTCAGATAGCCGTAACCATATTTCTGGTATTCTTTCTTATAGCGGTCGAAGTCGGCCCACGTGCCTTTCATCTCCTTCAACTCCTCTTCAGGAGCGAAGTCACGGGCTTCCCAGTAGCGGCCAAGCTGCTCGTTCCATACAAAGGTCATCTCCTGATATTTGCGCAGCTCGTTGACCATCTCCGTGATGTTTTTGCGAAGAATATCCTTTTTGGCCTCATCCTGACAGCTGGCAAAGGCAAAGGCCATAGCCGACATATAGTGGCCCGAGCCGTGTCCCTTCAGTTTAGTGGTTGGCGAGTCCCATCCGTCGCTCTCAGGATAGCCCTCGGTGGATAGGCCATAGGTGTCGCGATAGTTATATAGCTGCTGCTTCACAGGCAGACTGATGAGCTGGTCGATGTCGAGGTCGCGGTTCCATGCCAGGCGGTTCTCTCCGTCGATGCTCACATCGTTCAGGGGCAGCGTTTCTGCCACGGGTTGATGACTTGGAACCTGGAACTTTGAACTTGAAACCACCTTCACCTCTGCCCATACCGGATAGCCATTGGGGGTGGTATTGTCACCTATGATAAACCCGCGCACCTTATAACTTGTTCCTTCAGGATTGATGGCCGGGTTCGCCTCGGCTTGTTCTGTAGCCTCCGATGAGTTTTGCCACCTCACCTGGCGGTACTCTCCCTTGCCGTCGGCATACTCCACCCACAACTGGTAGGGCAGTCGGGGTACGTTTCCCACAGGAGCCTCCACACTGACGTTGCCCACATGAGCGATGCTACGGTAGTTGACGGCCGACACATCTGCCAGCATCCATATAGCCATGATGGCTGTCACCACAATTTTTCTCTTATTCATACAGTGTTGATTTTTTTATCATGGTGCAAAGATATGACTTTCTTTCCCACAGCCATATAACTATTGTCTAAAGTGTTTGAAAAATAGTCTAAACCTTCTGAAAAAGACTTCTCTTAGACGATTTTTTCATCACCCTACAGCGGTTTGGTATTCTCGAACTGCACCTGATAGGGCCACTGCTCGTTGTTCTGCGACCAGTCTGAGCTGCTCTTGCCGCTGGTCCAGGGATGTGGCCAGTGCTGGGTGGGAGCCCCCATGACCACGAAGAACAGCCGTGTGCATCCTTCGGGGATGGTCAGTTCGGCAGTACCTTCCTTGTCGGCCTTCACCTCTCCGTAGGTACGGGTGCCATCAGAGCTGTATGCCACGAAAGCATAGCGCCAGCCGGCACGTGCGGGATAGACGTAGTGATAGCCACTGGCATCCGTCAACCCTTTGAAATTGGCCTTGACGGTAGTACCGATGGCAGGTCGCTGCATATTGGTGATATGATAGCCATAGTTCTGGATACAGGTTTCAGGATCGGTGGTATAGGTAGCATTGGCGGCATTGAGCACCTTTAGACGGTTCTTGTGCTGCCCGATACGATGCTTGGCACGGTCGCGCACACCGTCGATATCCCAGGTGGCCATGTGCATATAGCCCTGCATCAACTCATCATTGAATTGCTCTTGATTGAGACTATTCATGCGCATATAGGTCTGGATGGGATCTTCATACTGTTTCGTCTCACGCCACATCTGTCCGATAAAGCTACGTCCGTGGAGCATGGCCCACCAGTCGTGGATATAACAACAGGCATAGCGCCAGTCTTCATGGAGCAGATTCAGGTGATGGGCATCCAAGTGCTGTTCGAAATACTCTCCGTCGGTAAACTGCCTGTCCGGGAAAATCTGATAGGCCTGCCAGTCGGCACAGCTCTCCCACCAGCTATTGTCGTTGCCGCCGCCCCAGCCCCATCGCCAGCCACGGTCATAGTGTCCGGACGCATCGCTGCCTAAGTCGGCCGACACCAGATACTGGAACGTATGACCCACCTCATGGGCAATGGTATGTCCGCCGCGGGCATTGGCTGCCCAGGGGTTGAAATGTCCCAGTCCCGTGAAGCTCCACGTGCCGTTGGCCTCCTGTCCGTTGGTACCCGAGGCATCGGCGCGCCACTCTTTCTGATAGGGGATATAGAGCTGAACCTTATATTTATCGGTAGTGGAACTGCCCTCCTTGACGAATCCCAGTTCCCCGGCATACATATCCCAGCATTTCTCGGCAATATTGAGCACGTAGTCGGCACTTGTCACGTTGCCGTCGCCCGGATATTGGATCTTGTTGGGGTTGCTGCCATAGCGCACATCCCAGAACACCACGAAATGGGTGCTCTCCTTGGAATGGGCGAAGTTATAGCCCGACGTGGCATCCTGGTTCTCATAGTTCGTACCGCTATAGGTGCTGGGCTTCAGCAGATAGCGTCCTGGGTTGTCGAACATCATGGTGGTCTTGCCTGGCGTGGCCGTCAACGTGCGTGTGGTGTTGTTGGAATAATAAACCACGGCCTGCGTTGTCTTCACCCTGATGGAATCGGCATTAGTCAATGGCACGCCTACGTTTTTCTGGAAGCGGTTGTCATAACGCACCCACAGGGAGTCCTGTGCGCTCACGGCGCAGCACTGCCCTAAAAGAATGATGGAAAATATCGTTGTCTTCATCTTACGTACACCTTTTTACCATTAATAATATAGAGGCCGCGCTTAGGAGTGGCTACCCGGCGACCCTGTAGGTCGTAAACCGTCTCCCTCACATCGGGCTCCTTCCCTAACACGACATCGGCTATCTCCGTGAAGTCGCCTGTCAAGCTGACACCATCCACATAGAAGCGGATGGCTGTCTCATTGGTATTCCTCGACAACACGATCCATGAAGAGAAACCTTTGGCGGCAACGGAATCGGCATTGAGCGTCAGGTCGCCGTCTTCATTGGACGCATAGACATTGACAGGCTTCATGCGCCCTTCACGCTGGGTATAGGTACCCGTCAGACGGAGTCGCACGTTGTCTTCCTCGGAACGTATCGACTTGAGCGAAGGCGACTTGTTACTGGAAGTCATCGTGGCCCCCTCTATCAGATAAGCCGGTCCGGGTACGCGCGTCGTACCATAATTAATAGTAGAGGTAGCCCCTTCGGCAATGTCAGGCTCGCGGGTGGGGCGTATCAGATAATGGACTCCCGGCTTCACCACCACCTCATCGGTATTGAGGTCAATGGTGCTGAAGTTGACCTGCGCCTCCGTCTCGGTCTCTATGACATCCTTATAGGTAGCCAGGAGCGCATCCTCACCGAAAGCGTCGAGGACATGGCGACCGGAGAGCGACACCGGCACCACCAGCGTATTCCATTTGTTCACCAGCAGCGTGCGGCGTAGTGCCAGCAGACCGAACTCCACGTTATACGGAGTGAAGCTGGTACTGTCCTCGTTGAGCATGAATTTCTGGGGAATCTCCAGGCGCATCGACTTTACGTCGGCCTTTTCTACGGTCTTGTCGGGGAACTCCAGTTTCCCGTCATTCAGTTTGATAAGCAGCGATTTTTCCGATGTCACGGAATAGCGGTCTGCTTTCCCCTTGCCATCGGTCACCGTCAGCGTACGTGCTCCCTGCACCGTCGTCGGGCGGCTGGTCTGGGCCTGCGCACCTATGGCAGCGATGGCGAATAAAGTAAGTAATGTTCTTCTCATCTGTTATAGTTTTTAGTTATTGAATCAGTTTGTAAAACATAGCTGCAATGAGAGCGGTTTTTGAGGTGCTCCATCGTCCGTAGACATTACGACTACAAAAGTACACAATAACTTTGAAACAACCAAATTTGGATGGATGAAATTATTACATTTACTCAACTTTCGCAAGTCGTATATCTTTGCAATCAACTATGGGAGCGCGGGCGTCCTCGCCCGCAACCGCCGCAGATGCGGGCGAGGACGCCCGCGCTCCCAGCTGCAAATTACATTCAAAAAGGTCATAAAGTAACTTGAAAAAACGAAGAGGGCAACTGAAAACAGTCTGAATGGCGGTGACAACTGATATCCTTTGCTACCTGCCGACCTTGGTCAGCAGACTTGCCGACCCGGGTCGGCCGATATGTTGACATAAGTCGGCAGATCTGCTGACCCGGGTCGGCAAGTAGCGATTCACGGCAGTTAATGGCGCGATTCCCGGCAAACGAGGACGCGGACTGAGGCAGAACGAACAAGAAAACACGATTGTTTAGACGCTTTTTATAACATTTTGGACGATTATAACAGCCGTATAATGGAAAAAAAGCGTAACTTTGCACCGTCAACGTCAATGACTACAAACGGGAAAATGAAACGACTACTATCTTTCCTACTGCTTTCACTGCCTACGGTGCTGCCAATCATGGCACAACAGCGGGTCCATGTCTATATGAACCAGCTGGGGGGCAAATGGGATTTCCCCGTGGTGACCGACAGCCTCAACGAGATAGCTTTCGACAAATACCAGCGACAGGTGCTGATGAACGTCAAGGGCGACCAGACGGTGACGTTCGACATCAACCATGTGGACAGCCTGACGTTCCAGGACGAGCCGCTCCTGGAGACGAAAGACCCCTACCAGGTGTTCCAGCTCTATGTCACGACGAGCGACGGCAGCGACATCACCTCAAGGGACTACTACACCGACTGCCACCTGTCGCTCAACGCTCAGGGGTCGTTCACCAATTTCTCTGCCAACGCACAGATACGCGGACGCGGCAACAGCTCGTTCCTGTGGTACGACAAGAAGCCCTACCGCCTGAAACTCATCGACAAGCACAAGATGCTGGGCCTCAGCAAGGCCAAGAGTTGGGTGCTACTGGCCAACTACCGCGACGTGACGGATATGATGAACACGTACGTCTTTGAACTGGGACGCTGGTTAGGACTGCCCTACACCAACCACACCCGCTACGTGGAACTCTTCCTGAACGGCGACTACAAGGGCGTTTATCAATTGACGGAACAGATACAGCAGAACAAGAACCGCGTGAACATCAGCGAGGAGCGCGGCATACTCATCTCGCTCGACGTGGACGACGGACCGGCAGAAAGTCCTGAAGCCCAGGACAACTTCTGGTCAGCGGTTTACAAGATGCCCGTATGCGTGAAATATCCCGATGACGAACATTTCACTACGAACACCGTTGACTCCGTCAGACACGAGCTGGAGATTCTGGAAAATGCCATCAAGACACACGACTACGAACAGGTAGACCGTCTGCTCGACATCCCCTCGTTTATCAAATACCTGCAGATCCAGGAGTTCGTCTACAACGTGGAGCTGTCGGCACCCCGTTCCATCTTCATGCATAAGGACGGCGACGGCAAGTGGGTGATGGGGCCGCTGTGGGACTTCGATGCCGGCTACGACTTCGACTGGGGCAATATGTACACCGGACATACGTTCTTCAAAGACTATACCGAGACGGTGATGGGCACCAACCCCCTGAAGCGCAACGGCAACTACAACTACGTGCCACAGTTCTTCACCGACCTCTTTGCCTGCAAGGAGTTCGTCCAGGCCTACAAGGCACAGTGGGCAGCCGTGAAGGACTCCGTGGTGACGCGCCCCTGGCAGGAATGCGAGAAATACGTGGCACAGCTGCGCGAGAGCGGAGCCATAGATCGTGAGTTCCAGCGATGGCCTATCAGTGGCAAAAGCTTCGACACCGAACTGGAGAAGATGCACACTTGGCTCAACAACCGCGCCACGCACATGACCTACCTCATTAGCAATATCCCCGAGGTAGATGTCACACCTGTAACGGGAGAAAAACTCTGCGGCACAATTAAGACTAGCGTTACTATGGATTGGAGCAAAGGCTATAGCCAAAGCAACAAGATCCAGATAAGCAAACAGAAGATTATGCAACTCATGGAGCTCAGCAGCTTGGAAGAGACAAACATCAGCATTGTACCCCTGAACAGCGATGGCACAGAGGGCGAGAATCATACCAACGGTGTCTTCGGTGGCTGGTTCAACGGTGAGAACAACCCCCGATACTTCGGAGAGGGCCATGTCTATATAGAGGTATTCAGCGACCTGTGGAACTGGAACTGCGGATTGCACCAGGATGTATGTTGGGATGACAGCCATACCGTGACCATGCAATATCAGTATCCTTATCAGGGTACATTGCTGAAGGTCAACATACAAGTGAACTTCACCATCAATTAAAAGTTAAAAGATAAAAAATAACAATATGAAACGTCTATCTACCCTTTTCTTTTTACTGGCCATAACCACGATGGCCTTTGCACAGAAAACAGTCTACATTCCCAATGAGTGGCGCAATCCGTGGAACCCCGACACCCTGCTCTATGCAGAGAGCGACCCCGACAACAGGTACACCTGGTCGAAGAGCCGCTCTGTGGAGAGCGACAACGTCATTGTGTTCTGGGACAAAGGCTACGGCTCCAAGAAACCCTCACAATCTGCTTCAGCCTATCAGGTGGACGAGCAGGATCTGCTGAATAAATGCGAGGAATTCTTCGACCTTGAGATCAACAAGCTGGGCTTCGTTGACCCTGTCAATTCCAACCTGGCAAAATACAAGGTGATGGTGCTGCTGAACCACACCACCGACTGGGTGTGCTATGGCGGCGGCTACGACTATCAGGTGAGCGCCCTGTGGCTCGGCCCTTCGGCCTGTAAGCCCGTAGGCCATTCCGTGGCTCACGAGGTGGGACACTCATTCCACTATATGTGCTACTCCGAACACAGCGGTCATAAGGATTCCGATACCGACAACACCGGCTTCCACCTGCCCTGCGGCAACGGACAGGCCATCTGGGAACAGACGGCACAGTGGCAGGCCGCACAGTCGTACCCCAACCTGATGTTCGACCAGAGCATCGGCGTGTTCCGTCGTTCACATAACTATGCCTTCTCACACGAGTGGCACCGCTATCAGAGCTACTGGTTCCACTATTTCATTAACCAGTATTACAACGACATCACCACCGTGGCACAGGTTTGGAATACACCTATGACAGGACAGAGTGGTGGAAATGCCACCGACTTCAACCAGGCCCTGATGAAACTCAAGGGACTGGATGCCACCGGGCTGTTCCGCCTCTACTACGACTATGCTGCCCGCTGTGCCACATGGGACCTCGATGCCTGCCGCTCCTATGGCAAGAGCTATATCGGCGACTTCGACTACCGCTGCGTCCTCGTGGGCGATACGGCCTATCAGGTGGCACTGGCCTCAGTGCCTCAGGCCTCAGGCTTCAATGTCATCCCCCTGAATGTGCCTGCCGCCGGTACTACGGTGACCACCCATTTCACCGCATTGGGCCGTTACTCCAAACTGGCAAAAGGCGACCCTGCCGAGATGATGACCGGCGAGACGGCTTGGGGAAAGACCACACGCACCGCTTACGTGAACCCGACCAACTTCAAGGACCGTGGCTTCCGACTGGGTTATGTGGCCCTGCTGAAAGACGGCACACGACAGTATTTCAATGCCGACTCCGTCTACTGCGACGGCACGACGCAAAAGACCTGCGAGGTAAGCATGACCGTGCCTGAGAACACACAGCAGATGTGGCTCATCGTGGTGCCTGCACCGAGCAGCTACGTGCAGCATAAGTGGGACGAGAACAGCAGCAACGACGATATGTGGCCCTATCGCTTCAGCATAGAAGGCACGGAACTGGGCAGCAAGGCTGTTGTCTATATCGGTTCGGAGATCGACGGTCGCGACGTGGCCGATGTCACCTTTACCTACGACATCAAACTGCCTAAGCTGAATTCTTACGTGGGTGTTACTGTCGACGTAGCGGGCAAGGCACAGGCCATGCTGGGCACCGCCTTCCAGATGAACGCCTCCGATATTGCCGACAAGATGCAGACATGGACCTCCAGCGACCCTTCGGAAGGAAAGGTGATGTTCTATGCCATGAATCCCACCAGCCAAGCCTGTGAGAACTGTGGCTCTACCGCCAACGGCTATGGTCACTGGTTCGATGAATCGGGTGCCGTTTCTGCCTATGCCAACGGCTATCTCTACAGCGAGTTCTCACCCAGCAGCCTGTCGTTTACCGTTGGACAGTACCCCGGTAAACTGACCGAGGGCAAGGACTATACCATCGGTCAGATCCTGCGTTATAAGCAGAGTGCCGACAAGGAGGCCTTGGCACGCTTCATCTTCCGTGTCCACGTGACCGGCAACAGCGAATACGGAGCCGAACTGGCCAGCGTGGAGTACACTGACCCGCGCACCATGGGTATCAAAGACCTCACCCCCACCCTCTCAAAAGGCGAGGAAGCCATCTTCAACCTGCAAGGGCGCAGGCTCTCACAGCCACAGAAGGGCATCAACATCATCAACGGTAGGAAAATATTCGTGAAATAAATGAAGACAGCACTCTTCTCTCTTGCCCTGTGTGCTGCGGCAATGTCGCAGCCCCTGCAGGCACAGACATCAGAAAGCCCGCTCTGGAACACACCAGGTGCGGGCAATCCGTTTATCCCAGGCTACTTTGCCGACCCCACCATCCGGAAGTTTGGCGACACCTATTACCTCTATGCCACCACCGACGGTACGGGCAACGGCTACGGACCGGCACAGGTATGGGTGAGCAAGGACTTCGTGAACTGGCGCAACTATATCATGAACTGGCCCACGTCGGAGGTGGTGTGGGCACCCGATGTGATGCAGGCTGCCGACGGCTCCTACCACTATTTCTACTGTCAGCCCTGTCAGCTGCACGAAGGAGTGAGTCACTCGCCGGTAGGCCCTTGGCTCAACGTGATGGGCGAGACAGATGCCGTGCTGGTACCCGACCGCTTTGTACATAACGCCATCACACTCGACGGACAGACCTTCGTCGACGACGATGGTGCCACGTACCTCTACTTCGGCACCTGGGGTATCTACAAGGGCTTCGGCTGCGGCGTGGCCAAGATGGGTAGGGACCTGAAGTCGTTTGTCGACAAGAAACTGATTCCCAATACCGAGATTACTGATTTCTTTGAGGCTCCCTACGTGTTCAAGCGCAACGGCATCTATTATTTCACCTATTCATCGGGCTCCTGCCATGATGAGTCGTACCGTGTACAGTATGCCGTCTCGAAGACAGGACCCATGGGACCCTACGAATACAAGGGCTGCATCCTGAAGACCAACGATGACAAGACGGTGCACGGCCCCGGCCATCACAGCATCCTGGAGAAAGACGGCAAGTACTACATCGTCTATCACCGCCATAACCTGCCCCGCAGCATCCACGGCTTCAACCGTCAGGTATGTATCGATGAGATGACGTTCGATGCCGACGGAAACATCCAGCCCATCATCCCCACCCACCATGCGCAGGGAATAGCGGTAGCAAATTCTTCACTCTTCACTCTTCACTCTTCACTTACAAAGGGTGCCAAGGTCACTGCCTCCAGCTACTACGATGAGTGGTTCAAGCCCGAATATGCGGTCGATGACAACAATGCCACACTCTGGAAGGCACGCCACACCAACTGGGGACGCGGCAGTCATCAGGACGAATGGCTGCAGATAGACCTGGGAAAGGTGGAGAAGTTCACCGAGATATGGACGCAGTTCGAATATGCCACCTTCTTCTATCAATATAAGATAGAGACCTCGGTAGATGGCAGTCAATGGAAACTGTTTGCCGACCGCACCGACAACACCCTGCAGGGCTCGCCCATGATCGACCGCACCCCCACCCCCCAAACGACCAAACGACCAACCAACCAAACGACCAAACGACCAACCCCTAAAACGACCAAAGCCCGCTATGTTCGCATCACCATCAGCGACACACAGAAAAACGGTCATATGCCAGCTATCTGGAACGTGAAGATATGGAAAGAGGCCCCCGAGCTGCCTACCGTCAATGTAGAGGGCAATGATGCCTATCCCGGTATGCACAAGAAGGATGTGGAGGCCGAAGAGCGCAGTCAGAGTCTGGCTGCCGCCGTCTTCATCGATGCCAAGGAGGTGGCAAAGGGACATCAGACAGCATTCGACGTGACAGAGGTAAAGACCCCCAACGGCATGAACTTCACAGCCAACAAACCCATCCGCATGAGAGTGAAGGACGGTAAATGGGCCTTCTTCTTCAACGGTAGTCAGGCACTCATCAGCGAGTTGCCCCTGTCGAATGTGTATCGCTACAATGCCCCCTACACCATCGCCGCATGGACGCTGCAGACCGAGGATGGTCCCGTATCGACAATTGCCTCACTCAGCAGTTCGCGTGCCGACCTGGCCACCACGGAGCTGCGCTTAGGCACCGATCCGCAGGCAGGCCTCATCAATCACAACGGCTCGTTTGAGAGCAGCGGTGCAAAGGAGGCTATTGAGAAAAGCGTAGGCCAGTGGCACCACTGGGTGGTCACCTTCGATGGCTGGATGGAGCGCGTCTATCGCGACGGACAGCTGTTGCAGGAGAAGAACAACTTCCTCATGATTCGTCCTGAGGGTCACATCATTGTAGGAGCCGATGCCACCGGCACCAACAATTTCAGGGGCTATCTGAGCGACCTCATCATCATGCCTATCGCTTCCGGCGAGGAAGAGGTGGCAAGGATGTATGAACGGCTGAAAGACGAGCAGCTGCCGTCATTAGGCGATGATGACTTCGAGGAGACAGACCCCGACAGTAAGTTCACGCTGCCGGCCACCATGAAACCCGTCTTACAACAGCAGGAAGAGCAGACACTGGCAGGCGGCAATGCCGATTTCAACACCAATCCATTGGAGAACGGAGCCAAGATCATCAAGGAACTGACAGGTGACTTCGTGGTGATGGCCCGTGTCAATGACATGGAGGGGCTTAAAGAGCATAAAGTAGTAGCCTACAACGAGGGAGGACTGATTATCAGTGCACCCCATCAGCGCGACACGGTGTATTACCAGTTGGGAGCCTTCCCGCTCTACAACTGCGGAAATATGCTCACCATCCTCAGCCGGCACGGCCGTCCGCAGTTCCCCAACTACAAGGGCTATCATTTCGACCCCTACATACAATTCGAGCGACGCGGCAACCAACTCTTTGCACGTACCAGCAAGGACGGACAAACATGGAGCAATATGCCAGGGTCGCCCATCATCGTGAAGACGCCAAGCTTAGGTATCGGCACCTATCAGACCACTTACAGTGCCACGGCATCGTGGGTCAGGCTGTCCGACCTGATCATCTACGCAGAATAGCAAGCGACAAAAACTGTAATGTCGATTTCCACCGATGAAATCGGCATTTTTTGTGCATTTCTTACATTTTTCATTACACGTTTTGTACAATTTGTTATGTTTCTTACATCCAAGTGTAATGAACTTACAAAAAAGTGTAATGAACTTATACCCATTTTGTAATGAATTTGTACAAATAGAAAAGTGCCGTTTGAAATAATAATATTAATGTGGATTAAATTAAGCAATATGAAAAAGGTATATGTAAAGCCCCAGATGGAGGCAGTGATCATCAATGGTATGCAACTCATGAGTAACGGCAGCGTCGCCAGCGTCAACGGCAACGTATTCAAATCGGGCGTTTCCGGCGGCAACGGCGATGCCCGCAGCCGTGGCTGCGACTGGGACGACGAGGAGTGAAGAAGTAAGAAGTGTTAAGTCATCATTCATTCTAATAATCACGAGGGTGTGCCCACAGGCATTTGTTGACGAGGCAGAAATCCGTTACAAGATTGGAGTAAACACCACCAAACGCGAGAATGCCCGCAAGATGAAACAACTCGGGGCTACAACGGAATTCATAACACAAGTTACCGGCCTGACGGCGGAGAAAATCGACGCGCTGTAATTTTGCACCGTCTTTTACACTTTTACAATGTCCAATATGAATAATTGAGTCCACTTTAGAAAGTGGACTCAGTCATATAACTTCATGTGGATTAAATTAAGACGATGAAAAAGGAATATGTAAAGCCGCAACGTCAAACCATTGGCCAAGCATGATAATAAATTTTGGCCGGAATTTATAAAATTTTGGCCAGAATTCAAAAAATTCTGGCCAAAATTATTTTTATTCTTACTTCACATTACTTTTCTTTTTACTTCACATACTCCGAGAAGTCGGTCAGATGCATGTCGCCTTTGCGAGCCAGTGTGTCGTGCATGGCGAAGGCAGCGGTGAGACAGTGGCGGGTATGACCGCCAACGCCCAGCTTCAGGTACTCACGCAGCAACGGACGGTAGTCGGGATGAGCACAGTTCTCGATGATCAGCTCTGCACGCTGCATGGGACTCTTGCCACGCAAGTCGGCGATACCCTGTTCGGTGACGATGACATTGACATCGTGCTCCGAAGAGTCCTGGTGAGTGACGAAGGGTACGATAGACGAGATGAGACCGCCCTTGGCCGTCGATGGGCAAGTGAAGATAGAGAGGTATGCGTTGCGCTCGAAGTCGCCACTGCCTCCGATACCGTTCATCATCTTCGTGCCACTGATATGGGTAGAGTTGACATTGCCATAGAGGTCAACCTCGATGGCCGTGTTGATGGCGATGACACCCAGACGACGAATGACGGCGGGATGGTTGGAGATCTCACTCTGACGCAGCACCAGGTGCTGTTTCATGTAATCCATATTATCATAGACCTGCATCAGGCAGTCGTTGGATACGGTGAGCGAACAAGCACTGGCATCCTTCACGCGTCCGTTGAGCATCATCTCGATGACCGAGTTCTGGATCACCTCGGTATAGATGTTGAAGTCGGGAACGTGCTTGTCCTCGCCCAGTGCGCCCAGGATGGCATTGGCGGTAGAGCCCACGCCGCTCTGCAAGGGCAGGAACTCCTTGGGGATGCGACCCTTGTGCATCTCCTCTACGAGGAACTCGGCTGTCAGGAAGCCAATCTTCTCCGTTACAGGGTCGCTGTCCTTGAAGGCACGAGCCTCATCGGGGATGTTGCATTCCACGACACCCACAACCTTCGCCTTGGGAATCGACACGTAGGGAACACCGATGCGGTCGTTCACATTGAAGATGGGGATGGGCTTGCGGTAAGGGGGATCCAGGGGCTCATAGACATCGTGGATGAACTTCGCATTAGGATTGTGGAAGGAGTTGAGCTCCAGGATTACCTTCTTGGCCAGACGGGCAGCCGTGGGACTGATGCCGCCGGCAGCGGTGAGGTAGACATGATAGTCGTCGCCCACCTCCTCAATGTCGCAGACCTCGAGGATGGCCCAGTCCACATCGCCATAGAAGCCGTAGCGCAGCTCCTGTGCCATGTGGCTCAGGTGCAGGTCGTTGTAGGGAATCTCGCCCAGGTTCACATGCTTGCGGAAGTCGGGATTGGTGGTGTAAGGTGCACGGTACTTGATGGCCTGTGCATTAGCCATGTCGCCGTCGGTACTCTGACCGGTTGAGGCACCGGTGAAGATGCCCACCTTGAACTCGCGGCCAGCCTCATGCTCAGCCACTGCAATCTTTGCCAACTCCTTTGTCGTTGCCTTGGCCACACCTGCCGGTGTAAAACCACTCATGGCAATGTTCTCGCCATTCTTAATCAGTGCTGCTGCCTCGGCAGCCGTCATACGTGTATAAGCCATTTCCTTTTTATTTTGTGATTATGTGTTCGTTTTGGCCGCAAAGGTACTTAAAAAATGCGAAAAGACCAATCTTTTCTTCATCTTTTACATAATAATGGTTATTATTTCATTTTTTTTCGTACCTTTGCAGTTCAAAGAAGAAAATGAATCAGATTTCCCTAAGACTATACATCATTATATGCCTGCTGTGGATGAAACTGCAGGCATGGGGTCAAAGCGACCTTGACGATGATGACTTGATGGGAGGTGGGACACGTTCGCTGAAGGGCGACAATTTCGGAGAGCTCTTCGATGAGATGGAACATGTTCCCCGTATGCACATCAGGATGTCGGACATTGTGTGGACTGTCATCATCATCGCATCATGCTATGTGTTCGGGAAAATCTGGAAGGGCTGTACCTATCTGATTATCTTTTTGGTAGCCATGTATATCATGGTCTTCCGTATGCATCTTTTATAAAATGAACCGTATTTTTGTATTGTTTGCCATGCTGGCGTGTACCGTCAGCATCATGGCTCAGGGTAATGTCAAGGGCAAGATTTTGGATAAGCAAAACGATGAAGCCCTACAGTTTGTAACAGTCAGGGTAACTGATGTCAACGGGAAGTTGATGGACGGCGGTATGACCGACGTGAAAGGTGCGTTCCATGTGCAAGGCCTGAAAGACGGGCAGTACACGCTGCAGGCAACGCTGATGGGCTATAAGGCCGTCACCCGTAAGTTCCAGATTACGCCCGAAAGGCGTAATGCCCATTTCAACGCCATCTACATGAGTGAAGACCAGCGGGTGCTGAAGGAGGTGCAGGTCACCGGTCAGCGCTCACAGATGAAGCTTGAGGTAGACCGCAAGACCTTTACTGTCGATGAGGTGCTGGCGGCTGCCGGCGGTAGCGTGAGCGACCTGCTGGAAAACATCCCCTCGGTAGAGGTGACCACCGACGGTGAGATCTCCCTTCGTGGCAACTCCAGCGTGGAGGTGTGGATCAACGGCAAGAGCAGCGGACTGACCAGCGACAACCGTGCCGAGATACTGCAGCAGATTCCTGCCGAGAGCATCGAGCGCATCGAGGTTATCGACAATCCCAGCGCGAAATACTCGCCCGAGGGAACGGCCGGCATCATCAACATCATCCTGAAGCGCGACCGCCGTGCCGGCTACTACGGTTCGGTGCAGACGGGCGTGAACAACCAAAAGGGTTGGAACGTAGGCGGCAACATCAACTACAGCAGCAAATGGGTAGATGCCTACGCCAACCTGGGCTACCGCAAGCGCAGGGGCAACGGCAGCAACGAGAGCGACCAGCGCTACCGTGTGGCTGAAGGTTCCCCCTTCAGCAGCTACCAGTACAGTGAGGGCGAGAACAACAACCACGGCGGCGGACTCTTTGCACGTGCCGGACTGACCTTCCATCTCACTGACAACGATGACCTCACACTGGCAGGTATGACCATGCAGGGCAACCGCTCCAACGATAACCTGACCACTTACGAGTATGGCACGTTTGATGCCGCAGGAGCCAAGACGTCCGACCGCCTGTTGCGCCGCCAGACCTGGGGCGACGGTAAGAACCATATGTATAATGCCGAACTGTCGTTTACCCATAAGTTCAACGAGAGTGGCACGCATAAACTGGATGCCACGGTGGAATTCAGCAAATGGAACAGTGACGGCTCAAACGAATACCTCAACGACACCACATATCTCACCTCCAGCTTCACACCTGTCACCTCCAGCTACTTACCTCTCACCTCTTACAGTTACCAGTACCGGCCTATGGATATGAATAACCGCCATTGGGAGACGCGTGTGGACTATGAGAACCAGATCAATGAGAACTTCAAGGTGGAGGCTGGTTATGAAGGTCGCTTCGCTCATGAGAATACACCGCAGCAGAGCTTTGAATATGCCGCTACAGGACAGGCCGAGCGCCTGTCTCCCTCAGATAGCCGTTTGCAGGAAGACCCCTTCTTTTATAACCGCTTTATCTACGACAGTGACATCCATGCCCTCTATGCCACAGCTAATATGAAGTTCGGCAAGTTGGGCGTGATGGCAGGACTGCGTGGCGAATACTGGAAGGTGGACACGAAGAGTATCGACTACTATCAGACGGAGACACCCTTCAAGAAGGACTATTTCCAACTGTTCCCCTCACTCTTCCTGAACTACGAGTTGACACCTACCTCGCAGATTCAGCTCAATGTGACGCGCCGTCTGCGCCGTCCTTGGGGCGGTCAGCTCAACTCATTCAAGAACACCCGCGATGCCTCGATGATTGAGTTTGGTAATCCTGAACTGACACCGGAATTCACCAACGCCTTCTCGCTGAACTACCTGAAGACTTGGGCAGCACACACCCTGTCGCTGGGTACCTACTACCGTCCTACCACCGACGTGATGCAGCGCATACGCTATCAGGGAACCTACGAGGGTCAGCCCGTGATGTATATGACCAACCTCAACGTGGCCAAGAGTCAGAGTGCCGGCGCAGAACTCATCTTGAAGGATAAGTTCTTCCGCATCCTTGACCTCACCACTACCGTGAATGCCTATTACTATAAGCTCGATGGCTTCTCCACCATCGTGGAAGGCCAGAACGTGAGTGGCGAGGGCAATGAGAACTTCGCATGGGATGCCCGTGTGCTGGCCAGTGTCATTCTGCCTTACAGCATCTCCGTGCAGGCCACGGGCAACTACCGTTCACGCTCGGTCATCACCCAGGGCTACCGCAAGGCCAACGGCTCGCTCGACCTTGGTGTGCGAAAAACATTCCTGAATAAGACGTTTGCTTTGGCTTTGAACTGGCGCGATGTATTCAACAGTCAGCAGTTTGAGAACTATACTGAGGGTCCCACCTTCTGGCGTCACCAGAAGAACCACCGCGACCCGCGCATCAATCTGCAGTTGACGTGGAACTTCGGTAATATGACGCAAAAGAAACGCCCCGAGCGTGAAGACTCTCAGGGCGGTAATGAGGAAGAGAATAACTTTGGCGGCTACGAACAGTAGTCGCTTTTTTTATTTCTGTGTGGGGAAGATGACTTGATAGTTGCCACTCAGGTGCATGAATGCGAAAAGACGGAGCAGTCCGTCGTAGTAAGCATCGAAATAGCCATCGTCAAAGGGTTCGTGCTTCGCATTCCAAAGGGCCTCGATAAACTCGTTCTTCTTCTCATGCTGACAGAGCACGGAGGCTGCAGCCGAGGTGGCTACCAGTCCGATACTGTGACGCAATTTGCGGAAGCCGCCGGCCTGTAGAATCTCGTTGCCTTCGGGCAGGGTTCCATCTACACGATACTGATCCACGAAGGTGTCAATGCCCTGACTATAGAGGAAGTTCTGTATCTTCTCGCCATACTGCTGTTGCCACTCACGGTCGGCGCAACTCCATTCATAGTCGAGTACAATGTTCATAGGCACGCGCCAAGAGTCGTAGCGGAAGTTATTCCCACCATTACGACGGGGAGCACCCTGTGGCTGCGGACGACCGGGGAAGCTGGGCATCTGCATCAAAGAACCATCATATTGACACATATCGGGGTTCAGCCCCGTGGTATCATTGATGCACTTATGCAGGAACTCACGACTCTTCTGTGCACACTCGTTCCATAACTCAGAGCGTCCGTCGTCAGCCCACTTGGCCCAGACCTCGTAGAAGGCGGGGATATGGTAAGAGGGGTCAGTGAATCGCTGGCCGAAACCATCGGGGGTGAAAGTAATCAACTTTGTTTCTGGGTCAATCAAGAACATCTTCTGAGGTCCTTGTTGTTGACCTCCAAGGCCACCAAAACCATTGGGACGGGGCTCTGGCGTATATTCGCGGGGCTGAATGCAGTCAAGAATATGCTGCGCCTCAGCTTTATAATTAATACCTGTATCATTTCCCCAGCGGTTAGAAGCAAAGATGAGCGAGGTGATATAATAGAGTTCACCATCGCTGGCAGCCCCCTCGGCATTATGGGTGCCGTCCGTTTTGCAACTCCAAGCAAAGTAGCCCTTACGCGTTCCCTCCTGATGCTGCATATATTTCTTGCTCCATCGCCACAGACGGTCGAAGATGTCTTTTTTGTTCATCTGCACGGCAATCATCATACCATACGACATACCCTCGGTGCGGGCATCGTGGTTCTTGATGTCTGAGATATAACCCAGTGAGTCGCCCACCTCAAAATACACCTTGTTAGGTCCGTAGAAGACATCATTGAAGACCTCCTGCAGTTTCTTATCTACCTCTTCACGGGTGTGTCCCACCTCCGCAAACAAATTGCGATATTGCTTGGTCTCAAAGCCACCACGTGTCCAAGGCTTGCCGTCGAGCAGGTATTTGTCGATATAGGCCTGCACAATGGGGTACTGAACCTGTGGCAACTGACAGTGTCCGTGGCCACCGATGATGTCCCAACCCATACGGTCGCCAATGCCGAACTGCTCCCATACCTTGTGGGCAGCTGGTGCCGATACACTCATAGAAGCATCTGCCAACCATTCGTAGTCGGGGTTGCCCAACAGTAACAGGGCTCGTGGACATACCATTGCGCAGAGCTCATGCTGGTCATAGGGCAGACGATAAACGCTGTCGCCACGGAAGTTTTCTTTCTGACTCTCCAAGAACCAGTGGTAGTCGGTCTTGTCGATGTCCTCTAAGTTTTTTCCTGCCAACGTCAGTTCGTGGGACTTACGCCAGGCAGCAGCACCGCCGCCACCAGGCTCCTGTGCGATGGTCAGGGCGATGCGCTCATCGAAGGCACCACAGTAGAGTGCCATCTTGCCAGCGTAGGAACAGCCAGTGACACCAATCCTTCGGGTGTCTATCTTCGTTACCTCAGGCCCTAATTGCTGTAGTCCGTCAATCAGTCGGCTCATACCCCACGCCCATTCGCTGTAGGCACCGTTGTCCTTGAGTTTGGGATAGAGACGGTCAAAGTTGTGCTCGCCTCTGTCGTGGTGTTTGCCAAACTGCTTGTAGTCGTTTACCTGTGCCGAGGTGAAGGTGGTGGTGGCAATAGGTTTGTCCTCAAAGAGCTGACGGGGCAGGGCTATCATATCCGTACCAATCATCAGGGCGTATGGAGGCTGGCCCGTCTTCGGATAACGGATTGGCGACCTGAGAGTCAGCGTCTCCTTACCTTCGGTGACATCCACAATCAGCGTGTCGCCTTCCATCCGTGCCTTCACCTGATTAGCCTTCACGGCAGGTTTTTCGCCGATACCGTAATGCTGGATCATCGAAGCGATCTCGTTTCTGCGACGCTCCCAGTCAGCAAAACTATTCACACCCTCCAAGGGGTTGGGCAACTCACGGATGACAGGCAGTTTGTCGGGTGCCGTAAACTTCTTCAGTGCATAACGGCTACCCGTATTCTCTTGGTCATAAACAGCAGGCTGACCCATGACTGTCGTAGAAAGACAAGTTATGAGTGAGCCCGCAAGAAGTGATTTTAATAATCGTTTCATGTCTTTTTTTCGTGTTTAGAATTGTGGGCGTCCTCCTCCGAAGCCACCACCACCGAAACCTCCAGGTCTACCGCCACCGAAGCCTCCAGGTCTGCCGCCTCCGAAGCCAGGGAATTGCGGAGCCTGTTCACGACCGATATCCATCAGCAGTTTAGCCAGTGCACGGCGACGCTGTGTCCATGTGGGATAGTCGTCGGCACGAAGGGTGCGCACCTTAAAGCCGGGCATCTGCGGACCTCCCTGCATAAATTCCAAGGAGCTGGTAGTAATGATGCAGGGTTTTGTACGTTTGTCGGCTACCAGACGGTCGGCAATGGCATCGGCACCACCAATCTTAAACCAGCTCTCCATGGTATCGTCCTTGCCGGGAATCAGTTGGATAAACGTGGGGATAGTCATCGTGCGGGGCATGGCAGAGGTGTACCACGCCTCCATGCGCTCCAGATCGTAAGCCACACGACCATGTTCTATCTCGCCCTGCGAGGCGAAGTTGAATGGTGAGTGTGGGTTGTCGGCAATACTGTACTTAAAGCCATTGTCGGGCGAGAGATACATATTGCTGGGGTCGCATACGGGCGTGCCGTCTACGATGAAGCAGTATTTGAAGGTCTCGAAGACATAATCTCTGAGGGTAGTGCTCCACACACCGTCGGAATCGCGCTCCATCGTGATATAATCAGGCAACATCTCGCAGAATAGCTCCACCTTCTTGGCATCAGCGGCCTTGAAGCGGAAGATGATGCCCTCAGGAGTGTATTCCGGCGAGATGATAGGACGGGGGAACAGACGTGCCATGACACCAGGGGTGAACTGTTGCTCCTTGCCTGTAGCTGCTGGTGTGGGCTGTGCCTCCTTCATGGCTGCCTCGGCAGCTTTCTTGTTAAAGAGCAGGGGCAGGGTCTTGACGAGGAAGTACTTGGCATTCATCCAGGTATGGCCGTACTTATCAGTGGTGAACTCCTTCACGGCGTGGATGCCTTTGTCATCAAGGAACTGCATATAGTCGCGAGCATTACCATAGAGGAAATCGTCGGTACCTACGCCCAACCAGAACAAGTGTATCTTCTTGTTGGTGTCGCCTGCCTTGTCATACACATGGGGAATATCGGTCGAGGTGAAAGAACTATAAGAGCACAGGTACGAGAACTTATCCAGATTCGTCAGACCATTGAACAGTGCCTGGTTACCACCACGTGAGAAACCACCGATGGCACGGTTG
>Ga0256405_10004785_pt1 | contig 24694 bp, 26 predicted proteins | sample RumenRJG_02DNA_FD_189096 | JGI IMG/M metagenome (GOLD analysis project Ga0256405, IMG submission 189096) | Bovine rumen microbial communities from Lethbridge, Alberta, Canada - RJG_02 | ecosystem: Host-associated > Mammals > Digestive system > Stomach > Rumen | place: Canada: Alberta... | reverse complement strand
CTTACCCGTTAGAAAAGGCAGCGCTGCGGCATAAGATGTCCGCTGTAGCGCTGCCTTTAATCAATAGTCTTACACACACGATAGTTTAGAGACGATTTTCTAAACCAACACGATAATTTAGACTATCGCGGATTATACTTTGAGGTTCGATGCGAACGGACAGGAAGGACATGTGACCCTTCTTGAGCTTTACAATACGGTCGGTTACTTCAAAGATAACGACATCACTCTCTACAGCTATGAACTGGAAGGGGATGACGTCTTTTCCGCGATCTATACCAGGGCAGGAGAGAACGAGTTCGAAACGAAGAAGCCGTTCGATGAAAGCCGCTTCTATATGTCCTCGGTCACGATGTCGACATCCATTACGGTCGATATGGTCCGCGGTCAGGCCAACCGGATCTATTGGAGAGACTGGGTGATCATCCTGATCAGTATCGCGATCCTGATCGTTACACTCGTCCTGTTCCAGCTGACATACCTGATCGGAAAGATCCGTTTCAACCGCAAGGTGAAAAAAGGATGGATCGCGGAAGGCACGAAATACAGAGTCCTGCCTTTATTGTGTTCCTTCCTGATCTTCCTGCTGTTCCTGATCATGGAGTTCTTCTCAGCCCTGTTCCCGGAGTCGACGAGGGTGCTTTATATCTTCAAGTTCGCGATCGGTTCGCTTTCGATCCTGGTAGCCCTGTCGGGTTATCTCAGGAGAAAGAAGCCTTTATCTCTGTTCATTGTGATCGATCTGTGTATCCTGACGGTCGCCGACATCATGACGACCCATTATCCGCAGATCGGTGCTTTCCTGCATGTCCTGGCCTATGGTTTCCTGAGTTACGGATTCATCCGGGAAGACAGACCGGAGAAGCATCAGATCATCATCTGGGCAGTACTGAGCGTGATCGGAGTCATCGGCCTTTCGTTCATCGACGGAGAATACGGTGTCCTGCGTTTTGCGGCGATGCTGTTCCTGAGCGTATCACTGCTGATGGTGTGTACTTCCTTTGCGCTGCCGCGCAGAGTCTTCACCGGAGCACTGCTGCTGTTTGCGGCCGGGATCATGGTCATGTACAACGAGATCCACGGACGGACTTTCTTCAGCCATATCCTTTCTTTAGGTACATATTATTTAGCAATCGCCACTCTGGCCAGCACCAATACGAGGGTCATCCTGCCGAAGCTGGTACCGGAGGCGGTCGAGGAAGAACTACAGTGAAATAGTATATAATCTAACTAAAGAAAGGAAAATATCATCTATGATCAGGACTAAGGCGGTAAAATTGACTGCTATCCCGGCGATAGCGTTCCGTCAAAAGCTGACGGCTGGTGGATCGGGAATCACGATCCTTAGGAGCGACACGAAACAACCCGGGATCGCCTCCATCAGTACGGTGAGAGATATGGTGGCAGAGAAAAAGAGCGCTGCAGCCATCCGCAACTACATCATCTCCCACAAGATCAAAAACATTACCGGGAATGAGAAACTCACATCCAAGGAACTCAAGAAGATGGTCGAACTCCTGGATGAAGTATCTCCGAAGGGAGTATACAAGGAACTGAACAGTGAGATCCGGAAGATGATCGGATCCGACAAGAAAAAATAATACGCAGACCTCATGTACAGACATGGGGTCTTTTCTATTTTCGGAGAGAAACAGTAAAATAGAGACGTATGAAGATCACGATCCTGACGGTCTGTCCTGAACAGTTCCGTGATTTCATGAATACACCGCTGATCAATCGACCCATGAAGTCCGGGCTTTTAGAAATGGAGATCAGGGACATCCGTGACTATGCGCCGGGAAGCTTCCGCAAGGTGGATGACTCTCCCTACGGCGGAGGAGCGGGAATGATCCTGCGCTGTCAGCCGGTCCTGGATGCGCTGGAGGATGTGAAGGAAGAAGGTTCCCGTTCGATCCTTCTGGCACCGATCGGAAAGACATTCAGACAGGAAGATGCGCATCGCCTGAGTGAAGAGAGACATCTGATCTTCATCTGTGGACACTATGAAGGATTCGATGCGCGGATCTACCCGCATGTCGATGAGATCCTGTCGATCGGAGACTATATCCTGACGGGAGGAGAACTGCCGGCGATGGTGATCTGTGAATCGGTGATGCGGCTGGTCGACGGAAGCATGAAGAAAGAATCAGTTACGGAGGAATCGTTCGAAGGGGGACTGCTGGAATATCCGCAGTATACCAGACCCTATGACTACAAAGGAGAAAAAGTACCGGAGATCCTGCTTTCGGGAAATCATGAAGCTATCCGGAAGTGGAGAGAAGAAGAGGCAAGGAAGATCACGAGGGAAAGAAGGCCGGATCTTCTGAAGGAAGAAGATGAAGAGTGAAGTAAAGATCGAGATCACAAAGGCAGGGATCAACGGAGAAGGGATCGGTTTCTGGCAAAGGAAGCCTGTCTTTATCCCGGGCTGTTTTCCGGAAGAGATCGTCCTCTGCGTCCTGAAAGATGAAGGAAGGTACTGGCGGGGAGAGCTGCGCAAGGTACTCAAAAAGAGCCCGCACCGCGTCGTTCCGGACTGCCGTCTGTGTCGCAGATGCGGCGGCTGTGCCCTGATGGAAGTGGATTATAAGGAACAGCTTCGGATCAAGAAACAGCTTCTGGAAGGAGCTCTGTATAAATACGCAGGGATCGAAGAAGTGGAAGAGGATATCGTTGAGAGTCCTTCTGTCCTTCATTACCGAAACAAGATCAATCTTCCGGTCTTCGAAAAAGACGGGAAACTTGTCAATGCGGTCTATGCGCAAGGGTCCAATCATCCGGTCGTGATCGACAGCTGTCCGATCCACGAAGAGAAGGCGGAAGAGATCCGGATACAGATACTGAATATATTGAATCAGCACGGATATCACGCCTATGACCGAAAGGAAAAGAAGGGGATCCGTCAGATCATCGTCCGAGGGATCGATGAGGAATATCAGACTGTCCTGGTGACGGGAAGAGACGATCTTTCTCCTGCGCTGGAAGACCTGAAGAAGATCGATCTTCTGGTGGAGATCGAACAGGGGATCAATACCGCAAAGGATCCGGTGAGGATGATGCCGGAGAAACTGAAGAGACTGTACGGCAGAGAAAAGATCACGATGAATGTGGGAGGATTCAAACTGAAACTGAGTCCGCAGGCGTTCTTTCAGCTGAACCACGATCAGGCAGAGAGAATCTACCGGGATGTGAGGGATCTCATTCCTGAGAAATGTGAACGGATCATAGAAGCCTATTGCGGGATCGGCGCTATCTCTCTGTATCTGGCCGATCAGGCAGAAGAGATCATCGGGATCGAACTGGAAGAAAAGGCAGTGAAAGATGCGGAAGAGAATGCGCGGATCAATCATCTGGATCACCTTCATTTCATCGCCGACGACGCCTCCCACGCGATCCGGAATCTCTTAAAGAAGAAACATGCGGATGTGCTGGTGGTCGATCCGCCGAGGACCGGCCTGGATGATGAACTTCTGAAGACGTTGAATATTTCGAAGATCGAGACCCTCATCTATGTTTCCTGCAATCCGGCGACGCTGGGAAAGGATCTGAGCGTCCTGAAGAAGGAATATGACGTCTCCCTGATCCGCGGCTACGACATGTTTCCGAACACGCCTCTGGTGGAAACGCTCGTGCTGCTGAAGAGGAGAGGACACAGGAAGTCTTGACAGAATACAAGATTTATCATATACTTTTAGCAATCGAAAGACTAGAGTGCTAAAGGAGGGATAACACATGAATTTCTCTATTACGGAAGTTGATCAGGTCATTGCGAGAACAGGCTGCAGCTACCAGGAAGCCAAGGACGCTTTGGTGAAGGCGGACGGTGATGTGGTAGATGCGATCATCCTTTTGGAAAGCAGACGTTCAGTCTTCGGCGATTCACGTTTCAAGGGATTTGCGGAAGAAACTGAAAGGACAGCCGACACGGTCGTAACCAGGATCAAAGAGATCATCGAGGAAGGAAACGCCAGCCGTTTCAAGATCCGTGACAACTACGGAAAAGACATCGTATCTGTTTCTCTGAACACGACGGCAGCGATCGGAGGCATTGCGCTGATCGCAGGAGCTGCACCGCTGGTGCTGATCTCATCCCTTGTCGCAAGATACGGAATGAACTATCGCTTTGTGATCGTAAAGAAAGACGGATCAGAGATCGTTCTCTGATAAGATGATCGACAAGAGCCCGCAGATGCGGGCTTTCCTGACAAATAAGGAGGCATATGGATGGGCAGAAGCATATTTCTGATCCTGTGCGGGATCTTCTATGGGATCCTGTGTATCTTCAGTATCGTGACAGGCATCATATACATGACAGGGAAGAAGGAACTGAATCCTTTGGAGCTGTCCGACCGTTTCATGGAGAAACTGTCCGATCCGGAAAAGCGGAGAAAGTTTGCGCAGAAGATGGGTCTTGTGACCTTTGTCGTCGGGATCGTACAGGGGATCACCGCATACTGTATCCTGAAAGGGGATTCTGCGTTGACTTACTGGATCGCCATGGGTTTCACCCTGTTCTCCATCGCTTCGGTCAGCGTCAAACTGAAAGGAAAGATCAACGCCTTTCCGCTGTTGAAAATGGTCGCCTATCTTGCGATATTCGCGATCCTGCTTCTGAAAGGATCACGCAGTATCTTCTTCTGAACACTGTTCCCGGACAGTGTTTTTATTATGCTTGTTTGGACTTGTGAAAACGTTTACAATATAGAATAGGTAAATATGATAAACAATATCAGGAGGTAAGAAGATGGAGACTAGGCCATATGTCCCTTGGGAACTGATGGGTAACTTCATGATCGATGTATTCAAGGCGTACGGAGTCCCTGACAGGGATGCCCGGATCTGTGCAGATGTACTGCTGGAATCAGACAGAAGAGGGATCGAAAGCCACGGATGCAACCGATTCAAACCGATCTATATCGACCGTATCGTCAACGGAACACTGCTTCCGGTGACGAACATCGAGATCGTCAAGGAAACGCCGACGACTGTCGTCATGGATGCACATGACGGAATGGGCATGGTGGCATCCCATGCGATGATGGAGAAACTGATCGCCAAGGCCAAGGAAAACGGTATGGCCGGAGGTGCGATCAGGAACTCGACACACTACGGGATCGCCGGATACTGGAGCGATATGGCTGCCAGAGCCGGACTGATCGGTGTGACCGGGACCAATGCGCGTCCTTCCATCGCTCCGACCTTCGGTGTGGAAAATATGCTTGGGACCAATCCGCTGACGATCTCTCTGCCGACGGATGAGGAATTCCCGTTCTGTATCGACTGTGCGACTTCCATCGTACAGAGAGGAAAGATCGAATACTACGCACGTTCCGGAAAGCCGACACCGGCAGGCATGGTCGTAACACACGACGGCAAGACCGTGACGGATTCCGCGGCGATCCTGGAGATGCTGAAGAAGGGAACAGCTGCACTGGCTCCGCTGGGCGGAGGTCCGGGCGATGAGATGTGCGGATACAAGGGCTACGGTTATGCGACCGTCGTCGAGATCCTGTCTTCGGCTCTGTCCGGAGGAGAATTCATGAAGGCTCTGTCCGGAGTCTCACCGGAAGGAAAACCGCAGATGTATCATCTCGGACACTTCTTCTTCGTGATCGATCCGGAAGCGTTCATGGGTATCGATGTCTTCCGCAGGACCGCGGGCGAGATCTGTCGGAATCTGCGTGCCAGTATGAAAGCTCCGGGATACGATCGGATCTATACTGCGGGAGAAAAGGAACACCTCGTATGGCTGGAAAGACAGGACAAGGGCGTTCCGGTCAGTGAAGCGGTTCAGAAGGAACTGATCGCCCTTCGTGACAAACACCAGCTGCCTTATACGTTCCCGTTCGAATAGGAGGTATTCCATGGATTACATGAAAGAATCGCTTCGTCTGCACGAAGAATGGAAAGGCAAGATCGAAGTGAAGGCGACCGTCCCGGTCGATACGAAAGAGGCTCTGTCTCTGGCTTATACGCCGGGTGTGGCCCAGCCTTGTCTGGAGATCCAGAAGGATGTGGAGAAGAGCTATGACCTGACGAGAAGGCACAATCTGTGTGCCGTCATCACCGACGGTACGGCAGTCCTCGGATTGGGCGATATCGGTCCGGAAGCGGGGATGCCGGTCATGGAAGGAAAGTGTGTCCTGTTCAAATCGTTCGGAAACGTGGACGCCTTCCCGCTATGTATCAAATCGAAAGATGTCGATGAGATCGTCAATACGATCTATCTGATCTCAGGATCCTTCGGCGGGATCAACCTGGAAGACATCGCTTCTCCAAGATGTTTCGAGATCGAACGGAAACTGAAGGAAAAATGCGATATCCCGATCTTCCATGACGATCAGCACGGGACTGCCATCATCACTCTGGCAGGACTGACGAACGCATTGAAGATCGTCGGCAAGAAGAAGGAAGACGTGAAGGTGGTTACATCCGGTGCGGGTGCGGCAGCGATCTCGATCGTCAAGCTCTTATTGTCAGCGGGATATAAAAACATCATCATGACTGACCGCAAAGGTGCGATCTATGAGGGCAGAGAAGGTCTCAACTGGATCAAGGAAGAGATGGCACAGTGTACCAACCGGGAAAAGAAAGCCGGCACACTGGCCGATGTGATCAAGGGTGCCGATGTCTTTATCGGCGTCTCCGCTCCGAATACCCTGACGAAGGAAATGGTCTCGACCATGAATAAAGACGCGATCGTCTTTGCGTGTGCGAATCCGACACCGGAGATCACTCCGGAAGAGGCAAAGGCCGGCGGTGCCAGAGTCATCGCGACCGGAAGGAGCGACTATCCGAATCAGGTCAATAACGTCCTGGCTTTCCCTGGAGTCTTCCGCGGCACGTTCGATGTCCGGGCAAGAGATATCAATGAAGAGATGAAAATGGCCGCAGCGGCCGCTCTGTCGTCTCTGGTGAGCGATGAGGAACTCAATGAAGAATACATCCTTCCGAGAGCCTTCGATCCGAGGGTCGGAGAGACCGTGGCGAAAGCCGTCGCGGAAGCCGCAAGAAGAAGCGGCGTCGCAAGACTGTAAAAAAAAAGAAACCTTCCTGCGGGAAGGTTTTTAATTAGATGATCTCGATCTGGCACATCTTCATCGTAGTGAGAGCCGCATCGTGAGACTCCGGAGTCACTCCGGCACAGCAGTCTTTCAGGACCCTTACCTCGATCTCCGGGAAGGCGGTCTTGACCAGCAGCGCATTGGTGACGACACAGATATCCGTGCACAGACCGATCAGGGTAATGGAATCGATGTGATCTTCTTCATCGTGTTTCTTCAGAAGATCTACCAGTTCTTCCGATCCGAAGGTCGGCTTGTTCAGAAGGACATAGGAATCTTCCGAAAGTTCTTTTCGTGCTTCCTCTACCTTCCGATCCAGCTGCCAGCCGTCGGTATCGACGATACAGTGTTCGACCGGAAGATGTCTTCCTTCGTTGGTCTGAAGGTAATCCTTCTGATGGGTATCTTTGGTGAAGACGATATAGTCGTAGTTTTTACGGATCTCGTTTGCGACATTGTCGAGGATCGCGACGGCTTCCTTCGTTCCTAAAGAACCGTCCACGAAATCTTTCTGCATGTCGACGACGATCAGGATCTTACTCATGGGTCTCCTCCTTTGTTTCATCGATGATGTCACCGCGCTGCTTCAGATCGGATACGATCTGAGCGAACTTCTCTTCGTCCAGGGTGAACTTCCTGGAGTAGATGTAGAAACCCAATACGATGAGGATCAGCGGGACTACCAGCATCGAATTCTTGAAGATCAGCTTTCCGGTGGAATCGATCGCTTCCGCAGCCACATCTCCGTGTTTGATGCCGGAAAGGACGAGGGTGATCGATACGATACCGGTCGCCAGTGCTCCGCCGATCTTGTTGATGAGAGGCTGGATGGAGAAGGTGATGGAGTCGTTCCTCTTGCCCAGTTTCCACTGGCCGTATTCGATCGTATCTGACAGGAACATCAGCATCAGCAGCTGGATGAAGGCCTGTCCGATGAAGATGATGATCGCGCCGACGGCGATCAGAGTCAGGGAGTGATCCGCAAAGAAGAAGACGATGTAGCCGATGACGACTGTGACCGTAGAGATCGCATAGAGTTTCTTTCTCTTGAAGAGTTTGGATACGAACGGGAAGATGACCAGTGCTGCCAGCTGAGCCACACCGCAGGCGGCTGCCAGGATGGCGTACTTGTCGATATCACCGAAGATGTACTGCATGTAGTAGAGCGCAAAGTTGGTGGTCGCACAGTAGCCGATCATGAACAGAGCCATGGACAGGGTCGTCCACATCAGCTGGTCATTGGCGAAGAGGACGTGGAACATCTACTTCAGTGAAGTGTTCTCTTCTTCCTTGAACTGCGTTTTATTCTCTTTGACGCCGATCAGCGTGAACAGCTGGAAGGCGATCATCAGTACGGATACGATGACAGCCAGGGTGAAGTAGCCTTTCTTTCCCCCTCCGAGCATCGAAGTGAAGGAAGGGTAGCCTACCATGACGATATACATACCGATGTTGGCACAGATACGGGCGAAGGCGCCGATGTTTTCTCTCTTCTTCTGATCCAGAGACAGCGAAGGCATCATGGACCAGTAGGCGATGTCGTTGATCCCGTAGCTGATATCCCAGAGGATATAGGCCATACCGAATACGATCACGTACTTCATTCCGGTCAGTCCGAAGTCTGCGAACATGATCAGATAGAAGATGACCGCGAGGATCGCTCCGATCAGCATCGGCGGTTTATACTTGCCCCAAGGCGAACGGATGTTGTCGATGACCAGTCCGGTGATCGGGTCGTTCATCGCATCGAAGATACGCAGGATGGTGAGGACCAGCGATACCATCGCAAAGGTCGTGAGAGGAAGTTCCAGGATGTTGGAGAGAAAGTAGATCATGGCGTTCGATTCGAACGCATAGAACATGTCTCTGCCAACCGTTCCCAGACCGAAGAAATACTTGTTTTTCTTGTCCTGATCCATGGTCAGATCTCCTTTACTTCATACATATCGGAACCGTAATCCAGAGGGATACGGATGTCGTCGTTGTAGCCGGTGCCCAGGAAGAGATTATTCAGATAGATACCGCTCTTCAGGGCTGCGCCCGATGCTTCATAGGTCTGTATGGATGCTTCCATGCCTTTGATCTTGCTGAGAGCCTCTACGATCTTTCCGTCCGCGTTGAGCTTGACCGGAGAGACGAAGTTGATCAGATGACCGAACTGTCTCAGATTGTGCAGATACGGTTTGGATTCGATGCGGTACATCCTGTCTTCTTTTGTTTCGTGAAGATACAGTTTGTCGTAGACCGGCACCGCATGGACCAGTCTCCTGTATTTGGTGATGATCGTCTCTTCTTCACAGACTTCGAAGGTCTCGTAGTCTTCCTGATCGCCGCGGTAGAAGCGTCCGTACTGAAAGGTATGACGGTGTGCCTTGTAGAAGGCGATCTGCTTTGCGACCTCGATCTTCTCCAGCCTGCTGAGAAGACTCAGATCCAGTTCATAGCCCAGACAGCCGTAGGCGGAGACGTTGAAGCGGGTCTCCAGCGGTGTCGCCCGCAGTGTCTGCATGTGCGGAGATGCGGAGACGTGTGCTCCCATCGTGGAAAGCGGATAGAGATAGGACAGTCCCTTCTGGATATCGATGCGTTCGATCGGATCGGTATCGTCGGATGCCCAGATCTGCGGGGAGTAGCACAGCATCCCCAGATCGAAGCGGTTTCCGCCGGAACTGCAGGATTCGAAGAGGACCCAAGGACGAGGAAGGAAGATCCTTGCCAGGACATCGTAGAGCCCCTTGACGTATTCGTGATTGTAGTCACCGGAGACGGCGTTCATCATCCGGTTCATATCCCATTTGATGTAGTCGACCTTGTTGTCGTCGATGAGCTTGGAGACGTTCTGAACGATATAGTCGCGCACTTCCGGATTGGTGAGATCCATGAGGAGTTCGTTCCTTCCGTAGAACGGCGGACGCCCCTTTTCCCACAGGGCATATTCCGGATGTTTCTCATACAGCTTGGAATCCACGTTGATGGCTTCCGGTTCCACCCAGATACCGAAGAGGAGACCGAGCTTGTGGATCTCGGAACTCAGGGAAGAGATGCCTCCCGGGATCTTGCGGGTGTTGCAGTCGTAGTCACCCAGACCTCTCTTGTCGCTGTTTCTTCTGCCGAACCATCCGTCATCCAGGACGAAGAGTTCCATTCCCAGTGAGGCCGCATTCCTTGCGAGTTTCTTGATCAGATCGTCCTTCTTGAAGTTGAAACCGAATCCTTCCCAGGAATTGATCAGGACCGGACGTTCCTTCTTCTTCCAGTCGGAACGGACGATGTGTTCGTTGATGAAATCGTGGAAGTGATGGGACAGGTGATTCAGCCCCTGATCGGAGAAAGACAGGACAGCTTCCGGAGTCTCGAAGGAAGAACCTGCCTTCAGGATATGGGAGAAACGCTCCGGAGAGATCCCTCCCTGGATACGGTGGATACTGTATTCATCCTTGGAGACACTGGAGTAGTGGTTTCCGCTGTAGACCAGATTGAAGCCCCAGGCCTTCCCGTGGCTTTCGGTCGTATTGTTTCTGCGGACGATGAAGCCCGGATTGTTTTTGGCGCTGGAGAATCCCACTCTCGAACCGATCGTATAGGTCCCGCGTTTCAAAACGCGTTCGTTCAGGTGTGCCTCCTTGTCCCAGGCGCCGCAGAAGTCCATCATGACCAGATCCTCTTCAAACAGATCCAGACAGTAGGACATCAGCTTATGCAGAGTGAAGGAATTCTTGCTTCGATTGAGGAGGACGGCTCTGCGGCTGATCACATCCTCTTTCGGATAGACGGAATAGTACAGATCCAGATGCAGGCCGTTTACTTCATCGGCGGTGTGGACGATCAGAGTCTGAGCGGCACCGTAGGAGGAAGGAAGTCCTTCGATCGGCACATCTCCTTCTTTGATCTCATGGGACTGATAGCGAAAGTCACAGGTGTAGGATCCGTTTCCTTCGATCTCGATGGAAGCTTCCTTGAAGTCTCCCTGACCGTAGGATCCGTACTCCTGCGGAACGGAATCCATCGTTGTGATGTCATCCTTTTCGTCGTACATGACCGTACTTCCGAACAGGATCTTGTGTTTCATCGACAGAGCTTCCGCATCTTCCATGCGCACCCTCGTCCCATAATGGATATGTTCCAGGTGCCGGTGACGGTCGATCCGGAACATATAGGATGTCTCTTCGGTATTCAATAAAAAGACATTGTCTTTATAGTCAATAATATTCATCTGCTGACGACCTCTTTTCATAATAATTTTATCAGTATTTTCTTGGATTGATATTGTTTTGTAAATGGTTTACATTGAAAGAAAGAAGATCGGAGATACAATCCATAGGAGACGCCATGAAGACAGACAGAAGATCGAGACTGAAAGACGTGATGAAGACCGCCTCCGGTCATGATGTGATCGCCAGGCTGCTGTATTCTTTAGGCATGGATGAGAGCCTGATCGAGAAGACTCCGCTCGGCTATCTGAGGATCGGTTCCCTGAGCCGTCTCAGTATGGGAAAACTGAACGAAGAGGCGATCGACGCTTTACTGCGCCTTCTGAATTCATTACAGGAAGAGGTGAAGGAAGATAAAGCCGGGATATCCCGTGCATGGTGGAAGGAAGCGGTGTTCTATCAGGTCTATCCGCGCTCTTTCTACGATTCGAACGGGGATGGGATCGGTGACATCAAAGGCATCACCGCCAAGCTGGACCACATCCGCTCTTTGGGTGTGGATGCGATCTGGTGTTCTCCGTTCTATGATTCTCCGAATGCGGACAATGGTTACGACATCCGCGATTATCGCAGGATCATGAAAGAGTTCGGCACGATGGAAGATGTCGAAGAACTCATCACAGAATGTCATAAGCGGGATATGAAGATCATCATCGATCTGGTGATGAACCATACTTCCGATGAACATGAATGGTTCCAGAGAGCTTTGAAAGGCGAGAAGCCTTATGAAGACTACTATATCTGGAGTGAAAAGCCGAACAACTGGACTTCCTTCTTCTCCGGAAGTGCCTGGAAGTACTTCGAAGAGAGGAAGAAGTATGCCCTGCATCTGTTTGCGGAGAAACAGATGGATCTCAACTGGGACAATCCACAGGTAAGGAAAGAGATGTACGACATCGCCAACTGGTGGCTGGACAAGGGTGCGGACGGATTCCGTCTCGATGTGGTGAGCTTCATCTCCAAGACGGAAGGTCTTCCGGACGGAGATCCGACGATCGGTTCCCTGATCTCGTTTACCGGGATCGAGCATTACTTCCACGGCCCGCATCTGGATGAGTATCTCAGGGAGTTCCATCGGGAATGTCTGGGACCGCATAATGCCTATACCGTCGGTGAATGTCCGGGCAACGGCCTGAAGATGTCCCGCATGATCACGGGAGATGACCGCAACGAACTGAGTCAGCTGTTCTCCTTTGATCACATCGAGAATCCTGGAAAGATCCGTTTCGATGTCTACGATTTCGATCTGAGAAAGATGATCCCGGAGATCGTCCGCTGGCAGACCCAGTATTCGGATCACTGCTGGCCGACCGTCTTCTTCGACAACCACGACAATCCGAAGATGTGTTCCAAGATCGACCGTACGGATACCCATTCCGTCCTCATCAATAAGCTTCTGGTGACGATGCAGATGACATTGAAGGGGACACCTTATATCTATCAGGGAAACGAGATCGGAATGACGGACTATCCGTTCACTTCCATCGAGGAATATCGCGATATCGAGACGCTGAACTTCTATCAGAAGCTGAAGGAAGAAGGCGTTGAAGAAAAAGAGATCCTGAAGAGGCTCTTCTACGGATCCAGGGATCATGCGCGGATCCCGATGCAGTGGAACTCTGAAGAGAATGCGGGATTCACGAAAGGGACCCCGTGGATCAACGTCCATCCGAACTACAGATCGGTCAATGTGGAGAATGAAGAAAAAGAAGAAGGTTCCGTATTGCGTTTCTATCGGAAGATGATTTCTTTAAGAAAAGAAAACGAGGTTTTGATCTACGGATCGTTCACTCAGCTGAAGACCGATCGAAATATCTTTGCGTATGAAAGAGAACTCGATGGGAAGAAGTATATGGTCATCCTGAATCTGACAGATAAGGAACGCAATTATCCGTTCAAAGTCGATCACAGGATGATCAGTTCCAACTATGACAGTTATTCCAACAGGCTCAGGCCTTATGAAGCGAATGTATTTGAAGTGAGGTAGATCATGAAGACAACAGTAGAAGTCGGGCAGATGATTCTTACCTGTCCGGAAAGATTCCGTGAAATGGATGAGGAAGAAAAAGATGCGGTGACGATGACCGGAGGAACAGGGGTCTGCCTGACCTGTCCGGAAAAACACATCGTCATGACTGCCGGAGAAAAGGAGATCAATTTCTTTTCCGCAGCCATTCTTTCCCTGAAGGACATCATGAAGGGGACGGAGAACGATATCCGCCGTATGATGAAGCCGTATGAATATCATTCAGAAACGAATTCATTGAAGGATATCGGTCCTGCCGAAGCCGCAGAGATCCCTTATACCTATACCGCAAGGGATACGAAGATGTTCGGATGTACCTACATCTTCAAAATGAAAAGGACCCTCTACTATCTGCACTGGTATACCCGGGAAGCTCTCCGGGAAGAGAACAGTGCAATGTTGAAGGAAGTCCTTGATTCGATCCGTTGGAAGTGATCAGCGGTTCTTGTCCAGATAGTACTGCAGGATACGGACTGCGGCCTGCTGGTCGATGACCTTCTTGCGTTTCTTGCGCGATACGTTAGCCGCGATCAGGAATGTTTCGGAATCCTTTGTGGTATTGCGTTCGTCCTGAAGGACGACCCTGATACCGGATTCCTGTTCCAGGATCTCGGCGATCTCCCGTGACAGTTTTGCGCGGGGACCTTCATCGTCATTTTCCAGCAAAGGATAGCCCATGACCACCAGGTCGGGCTTTTCTTCTTCAAAAAGAGCCAGGATCTTGTCGATGGCTTCATCGTAGTCGTCAGGGTGGAAACGCAGCGTCTTGACCGGCTGTGCCAAGCGTCCGGTCTCAGAGCGGGCGATGCCGCAGGTCACGCTTCCCAAGTCGAGGCTGAGATATTTCATCTCTATTACTATACCATATGGGATAGAGGCATATACTTCTGAAAAATTTTCTGTATTGTTTGAAACAAAAACATTAATTTTCTGAAAACTGTTGACAATATATCTCCTTTTCATTACAATCAAAGTCAATAAAAGATCTGTGTATAGAGGTAGCGATGCGGATGAGTACTGCAGGGAGCCGGCGGGCTGAGAACTGCAGGAAAGGTAATCATCGCCGAATAGTTCGGGAAGGCGTTCCCGGAATATGGGGTCGCAGGGAATACCTGCGGCACTCCTTCGCAAGAAGAGGCGCTATTACTTTCGATGAATTTCGTATGTGATAGTGTGCATACGATTTTTTATTGAAAGGGAGAAAAAAGATGAGAAAGATCATTACGTTACTGCTGCTGTGTTTTTGTATTGCCGGATGTGCGGGATCGGACCAGGATACATCCGCAGATGTATTGAGAGTCGGCATGGAATGTGACTATGCGCCGTTCAACTGGACGCAGGTCGAGGATTCCGATACGACCGTTGCGATCTCCTCTGTTGATTATGCGGATGGATATGATGTCGTCATCGCTTCGATGATCGCTGAAAAGCTGGGCATGGAAGTACAGATCGTCAAGACCGATTGGGATTCCCTGATCCCGTCACTGAATGCGGGAGCGATCGACTGTATCATTGCGGGAATGACGGAGACGCCGGAGAGGGCGGAAGAAGTCAGTTTTACCACGCCGTACTATGAATCCGATATGGTCGTCATCGTCCGCAAGGATTCCGATCTGGTAAATATCACTGATATTCAGCAGATGAAGGGCTACAAGGTGCTTGGACAGTCCAATACGACCTATGACGAAGTCATCGATCAGATCAACGGAGTCGTACACATGGTGCCGCTGGCCACTTATCCGCGCATGGTCCTTTCCCTGCAGGCGGGCGAAGCCGATGCGATCACCGCAGAACTTCCGGTAGCCAACGGCGTGGTATCCGCCAATCCGGATCTGACGATCGTTACCTTCGAGGATGGAAAGGGATTTATTGTGGATACTTCCGTTTCGATCGCGGTCGCAAAAGAGAATACGGAACTGCTGGAAGCCATACAGGGAGCTCTGGATGAGATCTCGGATGCGGAACGGCTTTCGATTATGGAGGCTGCGGTAGGCAGGCAGCCGGCTGTCGGAGAATAGAATGTCACTGCAGAAATGTCTGGAGATCATTGCCCGTTACTATCCCAGTTTTCTGCTGGGGATAAGGACGACATTGTTCGTGGCGTTCACAGGAACGATCCTCGGACTTCTGATCGGGCTGGTCGTCGGAGGGTTCCGGGCAATTCGCCCGGATAGGACGGTATCCAAAGGGAAGAGGAGACTGAAGAAGATCGCCGATATCCTTCTTCGGATCTATATCGAGGTATTTCGAGGAACGCCGATGATGGTACAGGCGGTATTCATCTATTATCTTGTATATACCAATCTGACCCGCTGGGACAAAATGACGGCAGCTGTATTCGTCATTTCGATCAACACGGGAGCTTATATGGCTGAGATCGTCCGTTCCGGGATCCAGGCGATCGACCCGGGACAATATGAAGCAGCCAGATCTCTGGGTATGTCCTCCATGCAGACGATGAAGAACGTGATACTTCCTCAGGCAATCCGCAACGCCTTCCCGGCTATCGGAAACGAACTGATCGTCAACATCAAGGATTCCTCGGTATTGATGATCATATCGATCACGGAACTGATGTTTCAGTCCAATTCCATCGCCGGAACGACCTATCGTTTCACTGAGACCTATTTCGTGACAGCGATGATCTATCTGTTTCTGACTGGGACATCCAGCATCATCCTGGGCGGGATCGAGAAGAAGATGAATCACAGGAGAACTTCACTGCCTCAGTCAGACACGTCGTTTAGTTCTATGTCTCTGGCAGCCAAGGGAGGAGATCGGAAATGAGAATGATCGATATCAGAAATGTCCGTAAGGGATTCTCGGATCTGAAGGTTCTGAATGATATCTCCTTTTCTGTAGAAAAAGGGGAAACAGTATGCATGATCGGACCGAGCGGATCGGGAAAATCAACGATGCTGAGATGTCTCAATCTCCTGGAAGAGATCGACGGAGGATCGATCGAAGTGCTCGGTCAAAAGATCGACAGGGTGGCAGATATGAATGAGTATCGGCGCAGAGTCGGCATGGTGTTTCAGCAGTTCAACCTTTTCAATAATATGAACGTGCTGAATAACTGCACCGTCGCACAGATGGTCGTCCTGAAAAAGGAGAGAAAAGACGCTGAAGCGATCGCGATCAGAGAACTTGAAAAAGTCGGAATGGCGGAATTCCGGTACGCATATCCTTCTACATTGTCCGGGGGACAGAAACAGCGTGTCGCGATTGCCAGGGCTCTCTGTATGGAGCCCGAGATCCTCTTGTTCGACGAGCCTACTTCTGCTTTGGATCCGGAAATGATCGGCGAAGTGCTGAATGTCATCCGCAAACTTGCGGAAGAAGATATGACGATGGTGATCGTAACTCATGAGATGAATTTTGCCAGAGAAGTTGCGGATAAGATCGTATTCATGGACGGAGGGGTGATCCTGGAGGAAGGAGATCCTGAACAGATCTTCGATCATTCCAAGAATGAGAGGACGAAACAGTTTTTGGCGAGGATCGGGGCGTGATGATTATTCTGTTCAAGGATGTATAATAATATCCGGAGGAATCGGATATGAAAGCCAAAATCGAAGGACTGACTGCTCAGGGAAACGGAGTCTATGAGGATAAAAAGGGAAGAGTATATATGGCTGATCGCAAGAACAGGACACTGTATGCGGTCACTAAGGAAAAGAGGAATCAGATCTCGTTCTATCAGCAGCGCCATATGATACCGATGATCGTTCTGGTCGTATTCGGTTTCTATATCAACTGGTATCTGGGCGTCGCACTGGCACTTGGATCCATCGTCATCCTGGAATATCTCTACAGTCAGGTCTTTCTGAAGTCTTTGGTGAAATACGAAGATGTCGATATTCCGGCGGAACCGACACTGGCAGAAAAAATGGCGGGTGCATCCCGTCAGAAGGTCATAGCGATCCTGGTCATGAGTTCTCTGCTTGCGATCCTTATGATCCTGAATCTGTTTATCACAGTCAGAAGTTTCGATGATCTCTTCAACAATCCGAATAACGCGATCCTTCTGGTCGTAAGCATTGCGCTGATCGTATATGCGGTTCGATATATCCGCGGTTCCATTGAGGCATTAAGAGCACAGAAAAACAAGGCATAAGAGATAAACAGCTGTTTGAAAGAAACGGCTGTTTTTTTATGATCCATACGTGTTTTTCAGCTGGTTTACCTCTTTTTGAATCTTAGGGTCGTTTTCAGGCATATAGTAAGGGTTTAATACAAGATCGGCTTCTGAATATCCCGCTTTTGAAAGGATCGTCGTGGCAAGACTGTCCAATATATCCATAGGGTCATATTTTTCTGTCTCAGAATTGATTCTGAAATAGAAATATGCCAGGAACTTATGAGGGTCTGGAATCGGATGATCATACCAGCCGTAGGTCCAATAGTTGCTTGCAAAGTTGATTGCTGATTCCGGAGTTTTGCATTTTGTATGCAGATATTCCGTTGCAGCAGAATAAACAGCTTTCCAACCATATTTGACAACTAAATCCTTTGAATCCTGTTCGAGTTTCTCTTGTTCCTCATCAGTCAGATCTTCATCCCAGAATCTATCAAAGAGATAGTCGATTCCTTTTTTTATTTCTTTTCCATCCATTAATTGTTTCCTCCAAATTCCGCTTCGAGAGTTTGAAGCATAGTTTCCAGGCCTGTTCTAAAATAGATTTTATCATCCCGATGCTGCATACAACTATATGTTCCGAGAAAGACACATATCCCAATCCGAACGAATCTGTTAACCGAATAGTTCAATCTACTGCAGCAGAGATTAATCGAATCGATGAGAAAACAGATAGAAAGCCTGTATAGTGATAGTGTTAGAAATATATCAATAATGATATAAATTAAGTATGAATCTGAAAGATACCAGTAAGTTCATCTCCCTGATCCTTCGACACAAGCCGGAGACGATCGGGATCGAATTGGATGAACACGGATGGGCGAATACGAAGGAACTGATCGAAGGTGTCAATCGGACACATCCTTTGGATATGGAACTGCTGGAGAAGATCGTCGCCGAAGATGGGAAACAGCGGTACTCCTTCAATGAAGACAAAACGAAGATCCGGGCCAATCAGGGACATTCGATCCCTGTGGATGTGGAACTGGAAGAAAAGGAACCTCCGGAGATCCTGTATCACGGGACCGGAGAAAAGTATGTGTCATCGATCGATGAGATGGGTCTGATCCCGAAATCAAGGCTGTATGTGCACCTGTCCAAAGATGTCGATACGGCGATCAAGGTCGGTTCCAGACACGGGAGACCGGTCGTATACGATGTCGACAGCGGAGGGATGTACAGAGACGGATACCGGTTCTATCGATCGGTCAACGGCGTCTGGCTGACGAAGGAAGTCCCAGTCCGATACCTGAAAAAGAGAAGATAAACAGACACAGTCAAATGAGACTGTGTCTTTTAAGTATTTCTTGTCACGGATATTTCTGACAATTTATAATTGATATAGATGGATATGATCCTTTGATACAACAATACCACCATACGGAACTGGGTCTTTTAAAAAAGATCCGGCTCTTTTCATCTGAATCAGAAAGGAAGGAACTATGACAAACGCCTATTTCACGATCGACCGTCCGAAAAACGATGCCTTCCGGGCTTATCTGCCCGGATCGAAAGAGAGAAGGGAACTGAAGGAAGAACTGAAGAAACAGTCTTCCGAGATCGTAAAGATCCCGCTGATCATCGGCGGGAAGGAGATCTATACGGAGAAGACCTTCAAGGTCACGATGCCTCACGATCATAAACACGTGATCGCCGAGTGTTCGATCGCCGGAGAGAAAGAACTCAACATGGCGGTGGATGCGGCACTGGCAGCCAAGAAAGCCTGGGAAGAGATGCCTTGGGAACACCGTTCCGCGATCTTCTTAAAAGCAGCAGATCGGATCACGGGATCTTATCGGAAGGTGCTGAACGCTTCGACGATGCTGGGGCAGTCCAAGACTGTGTTCCAGGCAGAGATCGATATCGCTGAACTGGCGGACTTCCTGCGTTTCGGAGTCTGGTCGGCTCAGGAGATCTTCAAGGATCAGCCGGCTTCGACTCCGGGGATCTGGGACCGTCAGGACTACCGTCCGCTGGACGGGTTCATCTGTGCGATCACGCCGTTCAATTTCACTTCCATCGGCGGAAACCTTCCGACTGCACCGGCCATCGTCGGCAACGTGGCGGTCTGGAAACCGTCCCGTACGGCAGTGCTTTCCAACTACTACTACATGAAACTGCTGATGGACTGCGGTTTGCCGGCAGGTGTCATCAACTTCGTTCCTTCCAACGGCAGCGATGTGGCGAAATACGTCATTTCCCGGAAAGAACTGGCAGGTTTCCATTTCACGGGTTCGACCGAAGTATTCCAGAGCGTCTGGAAACAGATCGGAGAGAATATCGCTTCCTATCGCAACTATCCGCGTATCGTCGGTGAGACCGGCGGAAAAGACTTCATCTTTGCGCATAAGAGCGCAGACATCCGTCCGCTGGCAGCGGCACTGATCCGCGGTTCCTTCGAATATCAGGGACAGAAATGTTCCGCATGTTCAAGAGCTTTCATCCCTGAAAGCATCTGGCCGGAAGTCCTCTCTACGATGAAGGAGATGATGAAAGAAGTCACGATGGGTGACGTTCAGGAATTCGATACCTTCCTGGCAGCCGTTATCGACAAGGCTTCCTATGACCGCTGTCATGAATATCTGGACAGAGCGAAACAGAGTCCGGACTGCGAGATCGTGATCGGCGGAAACTGTGACGATTCCAGGGGCTGGTTCGTCGAACCGACCGTCATCGTCTGTAAGAGACCGGATTATGAATCCATGGTCAAGGAGATCTTCGGACCGATCCTTTCCGTCTATGTCTATCCGGATGAGAAACTGGACGAGACCCTGAAGGTCTGTGATGAGGCGTCTCCGTACGCACTGACCGGCGCCGTATTCGCGCAGGACAGAGAAGCGATCGTGAAGATGGAGAAAGCTCTGCTGCATGCGGAAGGAAACTTCTATATTAACGATAAATGTACCGGTGCTGTCGTCGGACAGCAGCCGTTCGGCGGAGCGAGACAGTCGGGCACCAACGATAAAGCCGGAACTGTCCTGAACATGATCCGCTGGATGAGCCCGCACTCCGTAAAGGAGACCTTCGATCCTTCGGATGCGATCGTATATCCGTATATGTCGGAAAAGTAAAAGGAGGAGACTGTGTATACATCAAAGGAGATCATCGAAAAGACAAACAAGTACGGTGCACATAACTACGCACCGAAACCTGTCGTCGTCGTCAAGGCAGAAGGTGTAGTTGTTACCGATCCGGAAGGAAGAGAATACTATGATATGCTGTCGGCCTATTCCGCACATAACTTCGGTCACCGTCATCCGGAGATCGTTCAGGCCGCAAAGGATCAGCTGGATAAATGTACACTGACCAGCCGTGCCTTCCATTGCGAGAACCTCGGTGAATTCTATGAGAGCCTGTCCAAGCTTACGGGAAAAGACATGGTCCTGCCGATGAACACCGGTGCAGAAGCAGTCGAAACGGCATTAAAGACGGCCCGTCTCTGGGGAATGAAAGTCAAAGGCGTTGAAAACGGAAAACAGGAGATCATCACCTGTGCCAACAACTTCCACGGACGTACGATCACCATCATCAGTTTCTCGACCGATCCTTTGGCAAAAGACGGATACGGTCCGTATACTCCGGGATTTAAGACGATACCTTACGGAGATGCGGATGCATTAAGAAAAGCGATCACACCGAATACCGTCGCTTTCCTGGCAGAACCGATCCAGGGTGAAGCGGGCATCATCTTGCCGCCGGAAGGATGGCTGAAGGAAGTCCGCGAGATCTGTACGGAAAACAATATCCTCTTCCTGGCGGATGAAGTTCAGACCGGATTCGCACGTACCGGCGATATGTTTGCGTGCTGGCACGAGGGAGTGGAACCGGATATCTATATCATGGGCAAGGCTCTGGGAGGCGGCGTCATGTCTCTGTCAGCGGTCGCGGCCAATGAAGATATCCTGGGACTCTATACTCCGGGTTCCCACGGTTCGACTTTCGGCGGAAATCCGCTGGCCTGTGCCTGCGGTATCAAGGCGATCGAGATCCTGCAGAGAGATGATTATCCGAAGATGGCTCGGGAAAAGGGTGAATACTTCATGAACGGACTGAAGAAGATCCACAATCCGGAGATCAAGGAGATCCGCGGAAGAGGATTGCTGATCGGTGTCGAATTCTACGGCGATGCCTTCGATTACGTGAAGGCATGTATCCATGAAGGTGTTCTGTGCAAGGAAACGCATGAACATACGATCCGTTTCGCACCGCCGATCCCTATCACCTATGAACAGCTTGATGAAGCTCTGGCACGCATCACGAGGGCACTCTCAAAGTAACAGGTCTATATGTCTGAACTGTTGGAGATCGTAATGCTGCTGTGTTTCGGGTTCTCCTGGCCGATCAATGCCTATAAGGCGTGGAAGGCGAGGAACACGAAAAGCACGAGCCTGCTGTTCCTGCTGCTGATCCTGTTCGGCTATATCTGTGGTATCCTGGCGAAACTGACCAATCCGGCCTATATGTCGGAGTTCTCAAAGAAATGGTACGTACTGTCCGTCTACGTTGTGAACCTGGTCAGTCTCATCGTCAATCTGCTGATCTATTTCCGGAATCGCAGGATCGAAAAAGGAAAGATGTAAAGAAAAGACAGATCGCAGGATCTGTCTTTTTTCATGCGTTGATTACTTGTTGATTCTTACAGGAAGGACGATCCTCCGGTCACGATCCAGCATGCGAGCATCGCTGCGATCAAGGCTCCGGTATAGGCTCTTCCGGTCTTCCGGTAGCACCATGTACACAGTATCGAGAAGAAGAGGACCTGCGGAACGAATAGGATCAGGATGGACATGAATGGTCCGCCGAAGGTGGAACCGAAGAGGACGTCAGCACCCGGTCCGATTCCCAGGAAGAACGGGATGTATTCCAGCAAGACGATCAGAAGGACGCCTCCGGCCATCAGAAGGAAGTTGTAGAGCCAGTTGCGAAGAAAGGCGAAAGCACCTTTTTCGTAAGTGGAAGCGATGCGCATATCTCTCATGACCTTGGAGTTGTTCAGAAGGTAGAAGAGCGCAAAGAACGGGAGATAGACCGCAAACTGTCCGATCCGGATCGCGTTGAATTCCCGGAAGAACGGCCAGATGAAGCGCAGATCCAGGTCGAAGATCCTGGAATAGAGGAAGTTCATCAGGTAGACCATTCCTGCGGCACACAGAGCCAGAAGCAGAGAGACGAGGAAAGTCATGAGATCGAACTTTTCTTTTCGGATCCCGGCTTTCTTATTCCTGGCGGAAGTGATGAGATTGCTGATGCACATGATGATGATCAGCAGGAGATACCAGCTTAAGAAGCCGTTACCGACCGTCATGCGGAAGATCTTTTCAGGTAAAGGCAGCAGGGCGTGTCCCAGCTGGGTCATGAACGGGAAGGAGAATCCGGACAGCAGCATCGTGATCAGGGTACCGGAGACTCTGGATCCTCCCTTCAGCATCCCTTCTTTGGAAGGAAGATCCTGAACGGCATTCCTGAACAGCTTCGTTTCCAGAAGGATGTTCATGAGCGGGAACATCGCAAACAGCACTGCCAGCATCGCACCGAGCACCAGGTATTCCTTGATCTTGGCGTTGATCTGACTATGATCGAAATCGTTCGGCAGATCCAGTGCGGAATCAAACCAGTCTAACGCTGTCTCCAGTCCGTGCAGATGATGTGTCGTCAGACGGTGATTGGTATACAGCAGTTCCATCCTTCTGGCACTGCCGTCATTGAAGGTTCCGTATGTCGTGTTCCAGGCAGCCTTGTCTGCGGTCGTGCCCAGGAACTCATAACGCAACGGCGTCTTCAGCAGGTCATCCGTGACGTTGAGCTGATAGTCCCTGAAATAGGAGAACTCATCGAACTTTGCCTGAAGGAGGAGGACGTTGTTGAAATGATATCTGGATGTATCGTAGACGCTGTCGGTAAACAGTTCACCGCACTGCAGGACGATGGCCTTTGGTTCGATGTTTGTTCCGGACCAGTCAGCCGCAACGCTCCAGCTCGACCAGGTGCCCATGGAGTGGCCGGAAACACCCATCCTGGACGCATCGACATAATCCAGTTTTGACAGATACTCATAGGCGATGGATCCTCCACAGGAGGAATCGCTGATCGCATTTCCATGGTCATCCCTGGAATAGTGATCGTTGAAGAAAGACAGATTCGAGAAGTTCATCAGGATACGGTAGCGGATCGTACTTCCGATCGGCGCATAGGTCCCATCCGTTTCCGAATCGTTACCGTAGTTGACGGAGACCTTGTGATCGACATATCCCCGTTTCAGAAGACCGACTGTCGTAGATCCGTGTCCGTATTCATCCAGACACAGGACGACCGCTCCTCTTCTTGCGAGTTCGATCGCATAGGCGGCACAGGTCTCGTGATCGTTTTGATAGCCGTGCAGAAGCAGGACAGCGGGAGCCTTGTTGGAGGAAGTCGCATCTTTCGGCCGGTAGAGCTTGTATGTCATGAACCCTTCATCGACCGGGATCGTTCCGTCACTGATCTCGATCCTGCCGTTATCTCTCTGAATGCGGTCTGCCGCAAACATCAGGCCGCACGAAAGAAGTAGCAGGACGATCAGTACCACAAAAGACCGTTTGGTATTCTTCATATGTGTACTCCTTTTATTATCTGTATCGATATTCTGATTTCATTATTTCATCTTTCGGATATTTTGTCATCTGAAGGAAACTTTCTGTTATGATAATGGATGTGAAAAAGAACGATGAAATGATGGGTTTCGATTCCCTGTTCAATAAGACGGTGGAATTCAGAAACTGTGAACTTGTATCATATGAAAAAGGAAATGTGACCGTAAAGACAATCGTCAACGAGTCTGACACCAATCCCTACGGATTTACGCACGGAGGATATCTGTATACCCTGTGTGATTCATTGGCAGGACTGGTCGGATATTCCCTGGGCAACTATGTAGTGTCTCTTCAGGGCAATATCAACTACATCCGTCATGCCTCCTGCGGGGAGGAACTGATCGTGACGGGGAAGGCCGTACACGACGGAAAGACCACGAAGGTCGTGGAGACAGAGATCCGCAGCGATGACAGGATCATCTGTAAATGTACGTTCACTCTTTATGTGGTCGGAACGGTGGAAAAAGAATAAGCAGAAAAAGAAAAGGCGAACTATAACGTGAACTAGTAAGCTAAAAGTAGACACAGGAAAAAGTCATATAAGGCTTAATCCCAAGTCTACTTTTTTCTTATGATTGAAATGAAGGAGAAAACATCTATGGGAATTGGAAGGCCTAAGGGCTCTA
>Ga0256405_10004784_pt1 | contig 24694 bp, 24 predicted proteins | sample RumenRJG_02DNA_FD_189096 | JGI IMG/M metagenome (GOLD analysis project Ga0256405, IMG submission 189096) | Bovine rumen microbial communities from Lethbridge, Alberta, Canada - RJG_02 | ecosystem: Host-associated > Mammals > Digestive system > Stomach > Rumen | place: Canada: Alberta... | reverse complement strand
CAGCTGGCGAAGACATCCGGCTGAGCGGCAAAGATAGGTCCTGAGACCCTTGCCCAGGTTCTGGGTAAGCTGCCGAAATTTTATGATGAGAACCTTCTGGTGGGGATTGACACTTCGGATGATGCGGCGGTGTACCGCATAAACGACGAGGTGGCGATGATCCAGACCGTGGATTTCTTTACCCCGATTGTAGATGATCCCTATATGTTCGGACAGATTGCGGCGGCCAACGCGCTGAGCGATGTCTACGCCATGGGCGGTGTGCCGAAGGTGGCGCTGAATATCGTGGGATTCCCCAACTGCCTTGACCCGTCCATTCTGGGAGATATCCTGGCGGGCGGAGCGGACAAGGTGAAGGAGTCGGGAGCTGTCCTGGTGGGCGGCCATTCCGTGCAGAATGACGAGCCCCAGTACGGACTCTGTGTGTCCGGCTTCGTGCATCCCGATAAGATCTGGAAGAATTACGGCGCAAAGCCGGGGGATGCCCTGATCCTGACAAAGCAGATCGGAAGCGGCATTATCAATACCGCGGCGAAGGGCGAGATGGCGTCGGAAGAAGCGCTTTCCGAGGCGGTCACCGTGATGCGGTCCCTGAACCGCTATGCCGCCGAGGCGGTGAGAGATATGGAAGTCCACGCCTGCACCGACATTACCGGCTTCGGGCTTCTGGGCCACTGCCGGGAGATGGCGGAGGCGAGTGACGGGACGCTGGTACTGGATTCCTCGAAGATTCCGATGATCGCCGATGCCCTGGATTATGCCTCCATGGGACTGGTGCCGGCAGGCGCCTATAGAAACCGCGGATATACGATGAAGCAGGTTATGGCCGACGGCGTGCCGGAGGCCGTGATGGATGTGCTTTATGACCCCCAGTCATCGGGCGGACTTCTGATCAGTGTGCTGGAAGAACAGGCGCAGGAAGTCATGCGCAGACTGGAGGAAAAGAAGCTGGAAACGAAAGCGGCCATCATCGGAAAAGTGGTGCCGCAGGAAGAAAAAAATCTGATTGTGTTCTGACGAAAGGTTTTGGATATGATCGATAAAGGTGCACTTTACCGCAGTATACCGAAAGTAGATATTCTTCTGGAGAAGCAGGAGATTAAAGAGGCTTCAGAGAAGTACGGACACGGCATCGTGATGGATGCTATACGGGAGCAGACCAATGCGCTGCGGAAAAGAATCGGCGAACTGGCGGACGGATCTGAAGAAGAAAAGAGCACAGGCAAAGGGGCTGAAGCAGCTGCAGGAGCTGCCGGAAAGGCCGAAGAGGCGCTGAAGGCTGCCATCGAAAACCTGGTGCCGGATATCTGCGCCCGGGTGAAGGCGCTCCATACGCCGAAGGTCCGGAAGGTGATCAACGGAACGGGAACGATTCTTCACACCAACCTGGGAAGAGCGCCTATCAGCAGGAGCCAGGCAGAAAAGCTGATTGATATCGTGACCGGGTATTCCAACCTGGAATATGATCTGGAGAAGGGCGCGAGAGGCGAGCGGTATTCCCATTTTGAGGCCCTCCTCTGCAGACTGACCGGGGCGGAGGCCGCCATGGTGGTCAATAACAACGCTGCCGCCGTGATGCTGATCTTAAGCACGATGGCAAAGGGCGGCGAGGTCGTGGTATCCCGCGGCGAGCTGGTGGAGATCGGCGGAAAGTTCCGCGTGCCCGATGTGATGGAACAGAGCGGTGCAACGCTGGTGGAGGTGGGAACCACCAACAAGACCCACCTGGCAGACTATGAGGATGCCGTCACCGAAGAGACGAAGGCATTTCTGAAGGTCCATACCAGCAATTACCGTATTGTGGGATTCACCGAGTCGGTTCCGATCGCGGACCTTAGGCCGCTGGCCGAAAAGCACGGGATTCCTGTGATTGAGGACCTGGGAAGCGGTGTGCTGGTGGATTTGTCAAAGTACGGCATCACCTATGAGCCGACAGTGCAGGATTCCATCCGGGCCGGCGCCGACGTGGTATGCTTCAGCGGCGACAAGCTTTTGGGCGGTCCCCAGGCGGGCATCATCATCGGAAAGAAAAAGTATATTCAGCAGATGAAGAAAAACCAGCTGACCCGTGCCCTCCGTGTGGACAAATTCACGGTGACGGCGCTGGAGCTGGTACTCCTGGAGTATCTCCGGGAGGAGAATGCGAAGGAGAATATTCCGGTGCTCCGGATGATTACGGAGAGCGCAGAATCCACCGAAAAGAGGGCCGGGAAGCTGGCCGACCTTCTGCGAAAAGCCTGCCCCGGAATTGAAATCAGCACCGAAGTCTGCGAATCCCAGATCGGCGGCGGATCTCTTCCGCTGGAGCGGATTAAGAGCACGGCGGTGGTGATAAAACCGAAGGAGGGCAGCGCTGCAAAGCTGGAGCGGCAGATGCTGCAGATGCCGGTGCCCATCGTCGGGCGAACCTCAGAGGACGCCATCCATCTGGATGTGCGGACCCTGAACGATGAAGATTTTGTACAGATTGCAGAGATGTTTGGCAATGTACTCAGTGATGGATTGAGACAGGATTCCTGAAAAGAATCCGGGAAGCAGGCATTATGAAGCATATCATTATCGGTACGGCAGGACACATTGACCACGGCAAAACTACGCTCATCCGGGCGCTGACGGGCCGCAACACGGACCGGCTCCAGGAGGAGCAGAAGCGCGGCATTACCATCGAGCTTGGATTTACCTGGTTTGACATGAAGGACGGCACAAGATGCGGCATCATCGATGTGCCGGGCCATGAGAAGTTCGTCGGAAACATGGTTTCCGGCGTAGTCGGCATGGACCTGGTTATCATGGTGGTGGCAGCCGACGAGGGTATCATGCCTCAGACCGTGGAGCATCTGGATATCCTGGAGCTTCTGGGCATTCAGAAGACCATTCTCGTGCTGAACAAGTGCGACCTGGTGGATGAAGAGTGGCTGGAACTGATGGAGGAGGAGACCAGGGAGAAGCTTCAGGGCACCATTATGGAGCATGCCCCCATCGTCCGCGTATCCGCCTCCACCGGGGAAGGCATCGATGAGCTGAAGGATGTCATCCTCAACATGGTCAAGAACGAGGTGGAGGAGAGGGATGTGAACAGCATTCCGAGACTGCCCATCGACCGTGTATTTACCATCTCCGGCTTCGGCACCATCGTCACGGGAACGCTGATCTCCGGTACCATCAACAAGAGCGATACCCTGGAGCTGTTCCCCGTGGGAAAAGAGTGTAAGATCCGTGGTATCCAGGTCCATGAGAAGGACCAGGAGAAGTGCGAGGCGGGACAGCGCGTAGCCATCAATATCGCCAATATCCGCAAGGAAGACATATACCGGGGCTGCGTTATCGCGCCCATCGGAAGCATGCAGCCTACCGACCGGGTGGATGTAAAGGTGCAGATTCTCAAGGATTCCAACCGGATTCTGACCAACCGGGAGAGGCTCCATCTCTACACCGGCACCAGCGAGGTGCTGTGCCGGGCGGTGATCCTGGATAAAGAAGAGCTGGGACCGGGAGAGTCGGGACTTGCCCAGCTGGTGCTGGAGGAGCCCATCGTGGTAAAGCGGGGAGACCGCTTTGTCATCCGGTTCTATTCACCGGTGGAGACCATCGGCGGAGGCATCGTGCTGGAGCCGAACCCGAAGAAGAAAAAGCGCTTCAATGAAGCGGCCATCGAGGAGCTGAACCGGAAGGAATCCGGTTCGCTGGCCGATGTCTGCGAGTTCCATATCCGGGAAAAGGGAGAGGAACTGATGACTTTAGCCGACCTGGCGAAGGTGATGGCCCATTCCCAGGAAGAGCTGCTTCCTTATCTCGAAGAGCTGAAAGCGGCCGGAAGCATTTACCAGCTGACCATGAAGAAGGATACATACTACTGGCACAAGGACAGCATGTACCGGATGCAGCAGGACATGACCAGGGATCTGACCCGCTATCACGAGAAGTATCCATACCGGTACGGCATGCGCAAGGCCGAGTTCCACAACATGTACATGAAGAAGGTGAAGCAGAATGTCTTCGACGAGTGCATGAAGCTCTATGTGGACCAGGGAAGCTTCTCGGCGAACGGCGAATTTATGTCGCTTAAGGGATTCTCCGTGACGAAGGATGAGAAGTATCTCGCCATCGAGAAGCTGCTGACCGATACCCTGGAAAATGCGGGCTACGAGATTCTCCGGTTTAATGAGATTGACCTCAAGGGCTATCCGGAGCCGGTGGTTATGGATGTCCTGCAGATGCTTCTTCTCGAGGAGAAGGTGGTGCGCTGCAGCGAGGAATGGCTCACCATGAAGCACTATATGGATGAGGCGAAGGAGAAGATTGAAGCATTCTTTGCGGAAAATGATCTGCTGACCTTTATTCAGGTTCGCGACATGTTCGGAACCAGCCGCAAGTGCGCAAAGGTGATTGTGGAATATATGGATTCCATCAAAGTGACAAAGAAGCTGGGCGCCGAGACCGAGCGCGTGGCGGCAAAGTAAATACCGGTTACTGCGGGGCGGGCCTCAGGTTTTGGCCTGCCCTTCACGCGTTCGGTAGTACGGAAGAAGGACAGTCCGATGGGACAGACAGAAAAGAAACAGACAAAATTACAACAGGTCGATGAATGGCAGGTGACGCGCTACATCGCCGGATTTGCGCTGCCGCTGATTGCGGGAAGCATTCTGCAGCAGCTGTACAACGCGGTGGATGCGATGATCGTAGGCCGCTTCCTGGGAGAAGCAAGCTTTGCGGCCGTCAGTGTGGCGGCGCCTGTGATGTCGCTTTTGATTTTCTTTATTTACGGCCTGGGAATCGGCATGAATGTGCTGTTTGCCATGAAGTGGGGAAGCGGTGACCGGAAAGCCTTCCGCATCACGACGGGCACGGCGCTGACGGCGGGATGCCTGTTTTCCCTGGCGCTGGCCGTCCTATGTATTCTGAATGCCCGGTGGATTCTCCGGTTCTGCAACTGTCCGGAGGAAATCCTTGCGGATTCTCTGATTTACCTGCGGATTGTGGAGGCGGGACTTATCTTCACCTTCCTATATAACTTTTATTCCGCGGTGTTCCTGGCGGTGGGAGATTCCAGGGTTCCGTTTTTCTCGCTGATGGTTTCGGCGGTGATTAACATTGGACTGGACCTTCTCTTTGTGGCGTATCTCCGGCTGGGGACTGGCGGAGCGGCGGCGGCTACCGTTATCGCCCAGGCCTGCTCCATGCTGTTCTGCACCATGTTTGTATTTGTAAAGCGGCCGGAGCTAAGAGTCCGGCTGTCGGACCTTAAAATTGACCACACGGAGATCCGGGAGATCCTCGCCTACAGCGGCATCTCCGCCATCCAGCAGACGGTGCTCTACGGCGGAAGGCTGATGGTGCAGGGGGCGGTCAATACCCTGAGCATCGGCACCATCGCCGGATACGGCGCGGCCTGCCGCATCGAGTCCTTTGTGCTGGCGCCCATGGAGGGAACCGCCTCGGCCTCCTCCAGCTATATCGCCAGATCTCTGGGAGAGGGGAGAAAGGATCAGGTAAAGGCCGGATATCACGCGGGACTCCGAATCTGCGCCTGCATCACGGTGATTACCGGCATATTGATCTATGTGTTTGCACCCCGCATCATTCCCATGTTCCTGACGAACATCAGCGACGATGCCCGGAATGCCGGCGTTACCTATCTCCGGCATATGGCATTCTTCTATCAGACCATCATCATCACCCAGATGCTGCAGGCCCTGTTCCGCGGCGTGGGTGAGCTGAAGATTACATTTATCAATACCGTGCTTCAGATTTTCTTCCGCGTTGCCGGAAGCTGGCTTCTGGTGGGGCGCATGGGCGTTTCGGGCATTGCCTGGGCCACCCAGGCCGGATGGACGGCCATGGCTGTCTACGGCTGCTGGGAAGTGCATCAGTATTATAAAAAGCACGGACTCTGATGTCCGGTGCCGTCAGACATATGGAATACAGAGAGAACCGGTTCCTGCGATCCCGGAAAGGGGTCGCATGGGACCGGTTTTTTGCGCGATTTATAGAAAGAACCAATAGGATTGCAGTGCAGATTCACTGTATCAATTGGACTTATACAGACTGCTGTGCGAAGATCATAAAGATGGATAAAAAAAAGCGGAGATTTTAGGCATTTTTCACATTCTTCAGAGTGCTTTGAAATATGACAGAAGAAAGGAACGGTATGGGGATATATCTGGATCACGCGGCGACTTCATTTCCCAAGGCGCCGGGGGTGGCGGAAGCGATGGCGGAGCTTGTCCTGCGCGGTGCGGTGAACGTGGGCCGCGGCGGGTATGAGCAGGCCTACGACCTGATGGACCGGGTGATCGATACCAGAGACCGGCTGAAAAGGATGTTCCATGCCCCGGAGGAGTATGCGGCCTGCTTTACCGGCGGCGCAACCCAGGGCATCAATCAGTTCCTGAAGGGGCTGCTCCATCCCGGCGACCACGTGGTGGTGAGCTCCGTGGAGCACAATGCGGTGATGCGGCCGCTTCACACGCTGGAACAGGCCGGCGTGGAGGTGAGTATCGCCGTCTGCGACCGGGAGGGAAAGCTTAAACCGGAAGCAGTTGAGGAGGCGATTCGCCCGAATACGAAGGCAGTGCTCATGAGCCATGCATCCAATGTCTGCGGTACGATTCTGCCGGTTCGGGAGATTGCAGGAATTTGCCACGACCACAGCATCTGGTTCGGGGTGGATGCGGCGCAGACTGCAGGAATCCTGCCCATCGACATGTGCCGGATGGGGATTGACTTTCTGAATGTCCCTGGTCATAAGGGACTTTTAGGGCCCCAGGGGGTGGGCGCATTTATCGTGAGCCCGGACCTGGCGGAGGAGATGAATCCCCTCATCGAGGGCGGAACCGGGTCCTCCTCGGATTCGGAAGAACAGCCGGACTTTCTGCCGGATAAGTTTGAGAGCGGCACCCTGCCGCTGGTGGCGATCATCGGGCTGAATGCGGCGCTCCGTTTTCTGGACTCCCGGGAGCCGGAACAGAGGCTTTCAGAGGACCGGTATCTCACCGGACTCTTTCTGGAAGGGCTCATGGGCCTTCCGGTCCGGGTGGCCGGCATCGCGAATCCGGCAAGGACCGGGGAGCGCACCGGCGTCATCAGCGTGGATTTTTCCCCGCTGGACAATGGGATCGCTGCCTTTTCCCTGGAACAGGACTACGGCATCATGACCCGGGTGGGCCTCCACTGTGCGCCGAGAGCCCACAAAACCCTGGGCACATTTCCCGAGGGAACCGTCCGGTTCTCCCTGGGATACGGAACGACCGAAGAGGACATCCGGACAGCGATCCGGGCGGTGCAGAATATCTGTTCCGGAAGCTGACCAGAAGTACAGGGAGGCGGCCCATGTGCCGCCGTGACATGGAACCATAATGCCGAAAGGCTAAATGTATAAAGGAGGATATTTATGATGGACAAAAATCACCAGATGTGGCAGGATCTCGGCATGGACCTTGAAACTCATGATATGCTCTGCGCTGCGCTGCCGACAGCCTTCGGAGACGTATTCATGACGATGGACGACCGTCCGGAATGCATGGATTACTTCAACATGGTGGCGGCGGACATCCACGGCATCCGTCCCGCGGAGCTCATCGCGGCCCAGAAGGACGGACGGAAGGTCGTCGGAACCTTCTGTGTCTTTGTTCCCGATGAGATCGTCATCGCTGCGGATGCGATTGTGACCGGTCTCTGCGGCGGTTCCCAGTTCTGGGTTCCGGAGGGAGAGAAATTCCTGCCGAAGGATACATGTCCCCTGATTAAGGCATCTCTGGGTGCCCGGTTCGGCAAGACATGTCCCTATTTCCGCATTGCGGATATGATTGTGGGCGAGACCACCTGCGACGGCAAGAAGAAGGCCTATGAGATTCTCGGTGAGGATGTGCCGATGCACATCATGCATCTGCCTCACGGCCAGCGCCCGCAGGACTTCGAGACCTGGAAGCAGGAAATCATGGCTTTCATCAAAAAGATGGAAGAGTTTACCGGCAACGAGATCACCGTGGAGAAACTGAATAAGTCCATCCACATCATCAACGAGAAGAGAAAAGCTCTGGCGAGACTCTACGAGTGCAGAAAGAACCCCTGCGTGCCCATCAGCGGAAGAGATACCCTGCTGATCATGCAGATCGCCTTCTTTGACGACCCGGAGAGACTGACCGCCCAGGTTAACCGCCTCTGCGACGAGCTGGAGAAGCGCATCGCCGAGAAGCAGTCCGTGGCCAAAGAAGGCGCACCGCGCATCATGATCACCGGAACGCCTCTTGCAGTTCCGAACTGGAAGATGCATAATATTCTCGAGTCCTCCGGCGCTATCGTGGTATGCGAGGAGAACTGCACCGGCACCAGATATTTCTCCTACGACGTGATGGAAGACAACGCCACCATCGAAGAGGCGGTGGAGTCCCTGGCACACCGGTATTTCGACAATATTCACTGCGCATGCTTCACGCCCAATGACAAGAGACTCGATGACATCGAGCGCCTTGCGAAGGAATACGACGTGGACGGCGTCATCAGCCTGAACCTGAAGTTCTGCAACCTGTACGCGACCGAGGATTACTTCGTGAAGCGCCATCTGCATGAGAAGGGCATCGAGGTGCTGAGCCTGGAGACCGATTATACAGACAATGATGCGGAACAGCTGCGCACCAGAGTTGAGGCATTCCTGGAGATGTTCCGGGGAAAATAAGAGCATGGGAGGGATGCTCCATGCATCCGCCTGTGTAAGATAAGACCAAGGGGCCGCCGCAGAGGGAAATGTTGCCGCTGCGGCAGTCCCGTACTTGATTTTAAGGCCATGAAAAAGACAAATTACTATATTCTGTTTGACAATCATGAGCAGGCCGTCCGCCTGCACAGAGAACTGAAAGGTGCCGGGTGGAAGGTTGTGATCGCCCCCACACCCCGGGAGGCCAGCATCTGCTGCGGCGTGTCCGTGATGGTGCAGGAGCAGGATATCGAGGAGGTGCAGGCGTACCTTCGGGAGCATCAGAGCGTCTATAAGGAGCTGCACCGGGTGGAGCAGGAGTTTAACTCCAGAAGAGATCTGTATATCTGAGAGTATTAATACCCGGAGGAGTGAGATTCCTCCCGGAACAGCGGACACAGAAAAATCGTATGTAAGGAGCAGCCATGCATTATATCGGTATTGACATCGGTTCTACCTGCGCCAAGACGGCGGTCATGGGGGAGGACGGAACCCTGCTGTATAAGTTTGTGATCCCCACGGGATGGAGCAGCTTTGAGGCGCTGGATTCCATCAAAAAGGAGCTTTTATCCCGGGGAACGGACCCGGAGAACTCCGCCTGTGTCTCCACGGGATACGGGAGGAAGGCGGTGGCATTTGCCGGAAGAAATATCACCGAGATCACCTGCCACGCCAAGGGCGCATCGATCCTGTTTTCCAGAGAACCCATCAACGTCATCGATGTGGGCGGACAGGATACGAAGGTGATTTCCTGCCAGGACGGAAGAGTGTCGGATTTCTACATGAATGACAAGTGCTCCGCCGGAACCGGCAAGTTCATCGAGATTATGGCAAACCGGCTGAATGTTCCCCTGGGGGAACTGGATTCTCTCGCGCGAAACCGGACGGAGGAGAAGCAGATCAGCTCCCTCTGCACCGTTTTTGCGGAATCTGAGGTAGTCACCCTGGCGGGTCAGGGCGTCTCCCGGGAAAATATCGCCTGGGGCGTTCTGAATTCTGTGGCAAAGAAGGTGAGCCAGGAGTACTCGAAGCTCCGGGACGGGGCAAGACCCGTCTATCTGACCGGCGGTCTCTGCGAGGACGACTATTTTATGGAACTGGTATCGAAGAACATCGGAAGGCCCCTCACATCCCACCCGGATGCCAGATACACCGGCGCCATCGGTGCGGCGAGACTGGCCTGGGAGGAAAACAGATGATCTATCTGGACAATGCGGCCACAACCATGAAAAAGCCCCAGTGCGTTATCGATGCGGTCGTTTCGGCCATGCAGTCGATGGGCAATGCGGGCCGAGGCGCCCATGAGGCAACCCTCAAGACATCGAGAACTGTGTATGAGGCCAGATGCCTGCTGACAGAGTTCTTCCACGCAGAGGACCCCCAGCAGGTGGTATTTACCTGCAATTCCACGGAGGCCCTGAATATCGCCGTCAAGGGAGTCCTTAATCCGGGGGACCATGTCATCACCACGATGCTGGAGCACAATTCGGTGCTCCGGCCCCTCTATGAGATGGAGAAGAAGGGGATTTCCCTGTCCTTTGTGAAGGCAGACCGGGAGGGCAATCCCGACTATGCGGAATTCGAATCCCTCATCCGCCCGGAGACGAGGGCGATTATCACGACCCACGGCTCGAACCTCACCGGAAACCTGGTGGATATCGCGAAGGTGGGGCAGATTGCGAAACGCCACGGCCTTCTCTTTATCGTGGACGCCTCCCAGACGGCCGGAGTATTCCCCATCGACGTGCAGGAGACGGGCATCGATATTCTCTGCTTTACCGGCCATAAGAGCCTGCTGGGCCCCCAGGGCACCGGTGGGATGGTAGTAAAAAAAGGCCTTGCGGTAAGGCCCTTAAAGTCCGGCGGTTCCGGCGTGCAGACCTACCGGAAGGAGCATCCCTTGGAGATGCCCACGGCCCTGGAGGCGGGGACGCTGAACGGCCACGGCATCGCGGGACTGGCTGCGGCCGTGGAATATCTGAAGGAAACCGGCATTGACCGTATCCGGGAGAGGGAAATGATGCTGATGCGCCGGTTCTATGAGGGCGTAAAGGATCTGCCCGGCGTCCGTGTCTACGGCAATTTCAGCCTGCCGGAGCGCTGCCCGGTGGTGACACTGAACCTTGGAGACTATGATTCCTCTGAGGTGGCGGATGAGCTTTTTGACCGCTGGGGCATCTGCACGAGACCGGGCGCCCACTGCGCACCCCTGATGCATGAAGCCCTGGGAACCGTGGAGCAGGGGGCGGTGCGGTTCAGCTTTTCCCATTTCAACACGGAAGAAGAGGTCGACACGGCTGTAGGGGCCGTGCAGACCCTGGCGGAGGAAGGATAATAAGGAATGAAAATCCTCAGTATCACGGCACAGAAACCGAACAGCACCGGAAGCGGCGTCTTCCTGACGGAGGTGGTGGCTGCCCTTGCCCGGATGGGTCATGAGCAGATGACGGTGGGAGGCGTATATCCGGAGGATCGCGTGGAGATGCCGGGGGGTGTGGAATTCATCCCGGTGTATTTTGGGGCAGCGGAGACGGACACTGCCGTCGATATTCCATTTCCCATCTGCGGCATGTCGGATGAGATGCCGTACCCCAGCACCCGGTACTGCGACCTGACAGAGGAGATGACAGAGGCGTTCCTGGGAGCATTCCGGCGCGTGATCCGGAAGGCAGTGGAGGAATTTTCGCCGGATCTGATTCTCTGTCATCATCTTTATCTGCTGACGGCCCTGGTGCGGCGCGAGTTCCCGGAACGGAAGGTATACGGCTTCTGTCACAATACCGATCTCCGGCAGATGAAAAAGCATGGTCTGGAGCGGGACTTTATCCGGGAAGGTATCCGCAGGCTGGATCGGATCTTTGTCCTCCGGAAGGATCAGATGGCGGAAGTCGCGGAGATCTACGGCGCGGATCCGGAAAAGATGTGCGTGGTGGGCATGGGATACAACCGGGAGATCTTTTGCCGCATGCCGGGGCTGCGGGATATGGAAGAGGAGCCTTCCGGGACCGGCGCGGTGTCTCCGGAGGAAGAAAAGCTGTCTCCGAAAAAGCGAATCCGCCTGATCTATGCGGGAAAGATTGCGGAGAAGAAGGGCGTTATGAGCCTTCTCAGAAGTCTCTCCCTGATTCCGGATGCCGGGGACCGGCTGGAGGCAGTGCTTGCCGGGGGCGCGGGAAATGAGAAAGAGTATGCCGCGATCAGGGCACTGGCAAAAGAGGCTCCCTGTCCGGTGACATTTGCCGGCAGGCTGGACCAGCGCACGTTGGCAGAGGAGTACAACCGGAGCGATATCTTTGTCCTCCCCTCCTTCTCCGAGGGCCTGCCGCTGACCGTAATCGAGGCCCTGGCCTGCGGATGCCGTGTGGTGGTATCCAACCTGCCCGGCGTGAAAGACTGGCTGACGGAGTCGGTTCAGGGCGGTGATATCCGCTATGTGACGCTGCCGGCGCTCCGGAACGCGGACGAACCGGTACAAAAAGAGCTGCCCGCCTTTGAGAAAAGGCTGGCAGCCGCAATAGCAGAAAGTATGGAAGCAGCTAGGACATTCCCCGCGGATACGGGAGCCCTTACCTGGGAACGCATCGCCCTGCTGGTGCTCGGAGAAGTCCGGCAGCAGGACGGGGGAGTGTGACCTCCGCGCAGGGTCAGACGTCCACCAGGTAGTGTAGCATGGAGAGGAACCGGTTCGTAATTTCGCAGCTGTCGAGTTCCGGTTCCTTCATCTTGCTGTTCAGCATGTTCTCGAAGGCAAAAATGATGAGGTCATTGACCATATCACTGTTTTCCGGGGTGACGCGGGTGCCTTCGGATCCGACAATGGGCTGCAGAATATGCAGGCACCGTTCGCGGAAATTCCCGGCGTAAAACATCTTTTCGATGGCCGGGGAAAAGTCCTGGCGCTCCTCGGGGAACAGCTCATAATACTGGTTCAGAATATCCGTCAGGTTGTTCCTGTACTTGCCGAAAAAGAACTGGTGATACAGAAAGGGCTGATGGAAACAGCTTTTGCAGAAATAATACCAGACCCGGTAAAAGGCATCCGTGTTCGATACCGGTTCGGCGCTCAGCCGGGCCAGGTTCCCGCTGTATTCGGCAAAAGACCGCACACTGGCCAGAGCGATGAGAAGATCCGCATCGCTGAAATAGAAATATATGGTGGAGTTGTGGAAGCCGGCTTTTTCCGCCATTTTCCGGACGGAAAGATTCGGAAATCCTTCTTCTGCGATGATATCGCGGGCGGCGGAGACAAACTGCTTCATCTTCTGCAGCTTATGCTGTTCTTTTTTATTCGGATACATCGTCCTGTCCTTTTTTATTGATCAACTCTATTTCTATAGATTTAAATTATATCACATCGTTCTTATAGATATCAATATTCCCATTCTATTATAATAAAAGAAAGAAATACCATGCAAGGGAGAGAAGGCATTTTCCGGTGAAGACCGCGGCAAAGTCCGGACAACCGGAGGACAGACAGGAGGTTTTCGTGAATCTGCAGGAAAAGAAAAAGAGCGGCAGTGCCGTCCTGTGGACCCGGCAGGTGGCGGCGGTGCTGGATGAGATTGAAAAAACGGGCGTTTACCGGGTAAAGAAAGAGTATATCGAGGCAAAAAATGACACGATTGCGGATTATTATCTGAAGCTCTATGCTTGGTATACAAGGGAGGCCAGGAACTATATCGCGCTGCCGACGGAGGTAAACTATCCGGTGTGGCTCAGCGTGGACGAGAGTGTGATGCTGCAGCCGGTGGAGGATACGGTGATTTTCCGGCTGGAGGTGCCGGAGAAGGAATATATTCTCTGCAATTTTGACGCCTGGGGGTATGTGGTCAATTACTGGTATGTGCCCACGGATGATGCGGACGCGGAGAGGCACAGAGCCGAGATTGCCCGTTACGGGCTGAAAAGCGATGACGAGCTGATACTTACCGGAAAGGGAAATTTCTACCCGCTTCTCAAGCGGAAGCTTCTGGACAGCTGGAAGAGGGTCTTCACTATGACGCCCGCCGATGACATCACGGGCATCGTAGCGACCACCTGGGAGATAAAAAAAGAGTGGATTCGGGAGGTGCGGAGATTTGACGGATAACGGAAGAAAGCAGGAGGGAAGGGTTGCTCTGTGGACGACCCAGGCCCCGGTGGTTCTGGATACGCTGGAGCGGGACGGTATCTATGTTGTGAAGACGGCCTTTGTGGAGGAAAAATACCGGGAGAGTGCATGGATCTTCCGGACGGCCTACCGGGAGTTTTCGAAGCTGATGGCCCGGAAAGTGGAGAAACCTGCAGGGGCGGAATCGCCCATCTGGCTGTTCCGGGACAGCCGGTGGCCCTTCCGGTCCGAGGGAGCTTTTCTGCTGCAGCTGGAGGTGCCGGAGTCGGAGATCGTCCAGTTTGACCAGCGGGACTGGTCCTGCGTCCTCAATCTGTCCCTGGTGGGAACGGAGGAGGAGAAAAAAGCCTTTGCGGAGGAACTGCGGAGACAGGGGATCGGCGATTCGTCCGATGTGTTCGCCAGGCCCTTTTACCCGATTCAGAAGAAACGTATTCTGGACAGCTGGAGCAGACTTCTGGAGAGGCCGCTCCCGGAGGAGACTTATATTCAGGCTGCAGCCTGGATTCTGCGAAAAGAATGGATAAAAGAATGCCGGAAGCTGTGACCGGCAAAGAGAGAGACTGCTGAAAGGAGTAAGAATCTTTGGCAGTCTTTTTGATTTATAGAATAATTCAATATGCATTGACGGCTTATTGACAGTTTTTGTAACTGTGATACAATCAGATCAGAACAATTTCAAGCGCGCTTGAAAAATATATCTTGTGCAGTTTGACATATTATATTCGCGCTCAATATGAAGGAAGGAGGCAATATTACATTCATGAAGCTGGAAATTGGTAATTTCTATGTGAAGGACATTGTATTCGGTGAAGCGCTTTCTTTTGCGGATGGCATTCTGACCATCAACAAGGAAGAGGCTCTCGAGTTTGTCCGTCAGGATGAGAGAATCACAGAAGCGGATCTCTACATCGTAAAGCCCGGCGATAAGGTTCGCCTTTGCCCGGTGAAGGAGGCCATCGAGCCGAGAGTAAGACTTGACGGTGCAGGACTGTTCCCGGGTTACACCAGCCCGCTTCGCCAGTCCGGTGAGGGTGCTCTGCACGCTCTCAAGAACTGCAGCGTTCTTGTAGTAGGAAGACATTGGGGAGGTTTCCAGGACGGCCTTATCGATATGAGCGGCCCGGGCCAGAAGCTGACCTATTTCGGCGGCCTGAACAATATCGTTCTGGTGGCTGATACCAACGAGGAGTTTGAGCGCTATGAGCAGCAGAAGTGCAACGATGCACTCCGCCGCGCCGGCCACAAGCTCGCCGAGTTCATCGGAAAGTGCGTAAAGGACCTCACACCGGAGGATACCAATGTTTATGAGACAGCCCCGATTACCAAGAGAGACGATGCCATGAACAAGCTTCCTTCCGTTGTGGCAGTTCTTCAGCCCCAGTCTCAGATGGAGGCTCTCGGTTACAATGACCTTCTCTACGGATGGGATATGAACCGTTATCTGCCGACTCTGATGAGCGCACAGGAAGTACTGGACGGCGCCCTGGTATCCGGCTCCTTCATGCCCTGCTCTTCCAAGTGGTCCACCTATGACTTCCAGAACTTCCCGATTCTCCGGGCTCTGATGGAAGAGAACGGTACCGACTACAACTTCCTCGGCGTGATTATGGCAAACCTGAACGTTGCCATGGACCAGAAGGAAAGAGTTATCCAGATGATCGTGCAGACCGCAACCGAGCTCGGCGCAGATTTCGCACTGGTGACCGAGGAAGGCTACGGCAACCCGGATGCTGACTATGTCGGTGCCATCGCAGCTCTGGAGAAGGCCGGAATCAAGGTGGTCGGCGTGGCTAACGAGTGTACCGGACGTGACGGTGCTTCTCAGCCGCTGGTAACCCTGGATGAGAGACTGGTTGCCATGGTTTCCACCGGCAACGTATCTGAGCTTATCGAGCTTCCGCCCATGGAGACAGTTCTCGGCGAGCTGGAAGCCCTCGGAAGAGACGGCAACTCCGGCGGATGGGAAGGCGACGAGGTTCTCGGACCCTCCGTCAGACCCGACGGCTCCATCATTATGGAAGATAACGGCCTGTTCTGCGGCGATATGACTGTTGGCTGGTCCACCAAGACCATGAAGGATTTCTAATTCAGCTGATAAGAAGAAGGAGAACATACATGAAAAAAGCAATCATCTATGTCAATCAGTTCTTCGGCCAGCTCGGCGGCGAAGATACTGCGGACGTAGGTCCGTCCATTACCGAGGGACAGATCGGCCCGGCGATGGCATATAATCAGCAGCTGCATGCAGAAGTCACCCATACCATCATCTGCGGTGACAACTACATGGGCTCCAATACCGAGGATGCGGTAGCACAGATTCTCGGATTCCTCGAGGGGAAAGAGTTTGATATCTTTATTGCAGGACCGGCATTCCAGGCAGGACGCTACGGCGTTGCCTGCGGTACCATCTGCAAGGCGGTCAAGGAAAGATTCGATGTTCCGGTTATCACCTCCATGAACGTGGAGAACCCGGGAACCGAGATGTTCCGCAAGGACATGATCATCATGAAGGGCGGCAACATCGCTTCCAAGATGAGAAAAGACCTGAAGGCTGTCTGCGACGTAGCCAACAAGATTCTTGACGGAGAGCCGGTAGGCCCCGCTGAGGATGAGGGTTACTTCCCGACCGGTCACCGTCACCAGGTATTCCGTGAGGACGGCAAGACCGCAACCGTGCGCTTCATGGAGATGCTCCGCGCAAGACTCCACGATGAGCCTTATGTTTCCGAGCTGATCGTTCCGAAGCTGGACCGCGTACCGATCGCAGCACCTCTCGCCGACCTCAGCAAGGCAAGAATCGCTCTGCTGAACACCGGCGGTATCGTTCCGGTGGACAACCCGGACCGCATTCAGTCTGCTTCCGCTACCCGCTGGGGCAAGTACTGCATCGAGGATATGGATGCGCTTAAGGGCGGCGAATTCAAGACCATCCACGCCGGATTTGACCCGGCAGCAGCCAATGAGAACCCGAACCGCATCATGCCCATCGATGCCATGAAGGTTCTTCTGAAGGAAGGCGTGTACGGAAGTCTTCATCCGTACTTCTACACAACCGTAGGAACAGGTACCACCGAGAAGGAAGCATCCAGAATGGCAAAGGAGATTATTCCGCTGCTTCAGGATGACCATGTGGACGCCTGCATCCTCATAAGTACGTGAGGAACCTGTACTCGTTGCGGTGCAACGATGGTGAAAGAGATCGAGCGTGCAGGATTCCCGATCGTACATATGTGCAACCTGATTCCGGTATCGAAGACGGTTGGTGCCAACCGTATCGTACCGACCATTTCGATTCCTTATCCGCTGGGCGACCCGGCTTCCTCTGAGGAAGATCAGTGGAAGCTGCGCTACCACAGAGTGAAGGTAGCTCTGGAAGCTCTTGCGACGGATATCAAAGAACAGACCGTATTCCCGGTATAAAGTTCGGAGAGTATGCCCAACCGGAGGGAAACCTCCGGATGGGTATCTTTGATGTCCGCGGCAGGCGGACAGGAATCGAGGTGGGTTTTGAAAGGAGACAAAAACAACACAGTATTTATTATTTCTCTGATTATCTGCGCGGCCATCGCTGTCTGGGCGGTATTCCTGAATGCCAACTTTACGGTGGTGTCCAATGCGATATTCAATTTCTTTACTGTTAATTTCGGCTGGCTTTATATGCTGGCCATGCTGGCTTTTGTTATCTATGCAGTGATTCTTGCCTGCAGTAAGTACGGAAAAATCAAGCTTGGTCCGGACGACTCTGTGCCGGAGTACAGTACCGTATCCTGGTTCGCAATGCTGTTCGGCTGCGGTATGGGTGTAGGACTGGTATTCTGGGGGATTTCCGAACCGCTTTCCCATTATATCGCCCCCATTGCCGGGCTGGAACCCGGTTCCCCGGAGGCAGCGGAATTCGCTTTCAAGGCATCCTACATGCACTGGGGGATTCATCCCTGGGCGAATTATTCCATCATCGGTCTGGCGCTGGCCTACTTTCAGTTCCGGAAGAATAAGCCGGGTCTGATCAGCACCACGCTGGAGCCCCTTATCGGAGAGAAGGGGGTAAACGGCGGTATCGGCAAACTGGTGGACATCCTCGCGGTGTTCGCGACGGTGGCCGGTGTCGTCACTTCCCTGGGTCTCGGCGTGCTCCAGATCAATTCCGGAATGAATTTCCTCTTCGGGCTTCCGGCAACGCTGGTTGTTCAGATTGCGATCATCACGGTTATCTCCGTGGTCTATATCGGAACAGCTGTGGCAGGCATCGAGAAGGGAATCAGCGTGATTTCCGACCTGAATCTGTACATCGCCATCGGTCTTATGACGATCTGCTTCCTTGTGGGACCGAAGCTGGATGTGCTGAATAATCTGGTCAGCGGTGTCGGCCAGTATATGCAGAACTTTATCGTGGACAGCCTGAATATGGTTACTTACGGTGACAACACCTGGACCCTCGGCTGGAGAATCTTCTACTGGGCCTGGTGGATTGCCTGGGCACCCTTTGTTGGCGTGTTCATCGCACGAATCTCCAAGGGACGCACCATCCGTGAGTTCGTGGCAGGCGTTGTCCTGGTGCCGGCGATTGCATCCATCATCTGGTTTGCCATCTTTGGTTCCATGGGCGTAACCCTGGGAGCAAAGGGAATCCTCTCCATGGAGCAGATGGCAGAGATTTCCGGAACACCGGAGGTCGGACTTTTCGTTGTTATGCAGAAGTATCCCCTCGGCATGGTGCTCTCTCTGGTGTCCATCGTGCTGCTGTGCACCTTTTTCATTACCTCGGCCAATTCCGGTACCTTCGTTCTGTCGATGCTTTCCTCCGCGGGCGACCTGAATCCGCCGAAGTCCAAGATGCTTCTCTGGGGTGTCGTGCAGTCCGTTATGGCAGTGGGTATGCTGATTGCCGGAGGACTGAAGCCTCTGCAGACGATTTCCATTGCGGCAGCATTTCCATTTATCTTTATCATGTTTGCCGTTATGGTTTCTTTGGTGCTGGCGCTTCGCAAGGAAAAAGTCTGATAATAGAGTATAGACAAGATGAATAAGGATAATAATTCATAGAAAAGTCCTCTTGATATCAAAAACAAAGTCTGCTAGAATATTCTTAAAAGTGAATATCAGGGATGATACTTTCCGGGAGAGAGTCCGCACAGGACCGCCGAAGGGGCAAGGCGAAGGCCGAAACTTTCAGGCAAAAGGACCGGAGAGAGAACCGGATTTTGGATTTGAATGTTATATTCAGAAACAGAGGGCGCTGTATTGGGATTAACCGCAGTGCCCTTTTCTTTTTAAGACACTGTCAACCCAGTCTGGTTCTGGACGCCGGTGGGCGCAGAACAAAAATGCAGGAGTATTGCCATGGAAAAAATCTATGATGTTGTAATTCTCGGTGCCGGTCCGGCAGGCCTCGCAGCAGGTATCTATGCAGGACGTGCCCGCCTTTCCGTACTGATTGTCGAGAAGGCCCAGGACGGCGGACAGATTGCCATCACCGCAGAGATCGAGAATTATCCCGGCCAGATCGTGGAAGGCGAATCCGGTCCGTCCCTCATTGCCCGTATGACCGAGCAGTGCAAGAAGTTTAACGTGGAAAGAGTGTCCGACCTGATAAGCGAAGTGGATATCGAGGGAGAGGTCAAGGTTCTCAAGGGTGCCAAGGGCGAGTATAAGGGTAAAAACCTCATCATTGCCACCGGCGCGCATTCCAGACCGATCGCCTGCGAGAGAGAAGCGGAGTTTGTCGGAAGAGGCATTTCCTACTGTGCTACCTGCGACGCCAACTTCTTCGAGGACCTGGAGGTCTATGTTGTCGGCGGCGGCGATTCTGCAGTGGAAGAGGCCATGTACCTCACAAAGTTTGCGAGAAAGGTAACCCTGATCCACAGAAGAAATGAGCTTCGCGCAGCAAAGTCCATTCAGGAGAAGGCATTCAAGAACCCGAAGCTGGAGTTCATGTGGGATTCCGTTGTTACCGAGGTTCACGGCGACGATATCTTAAGCGGCATGACCGTGAAGAACGTGAAGACCGGTGAGCTCACCCAGATCCAGGCAGATGAAGATGACGGCATCTTCGGCTTGTTCGGATTTGTCGGCACCGTACCGAACACTGATATTTTCAAGGGTATCGTGAACATGGATGAGAGAGGCTATATCATCACCGACGAAGAGATGCACACCAACATCCCGAATGTCTATGCGGCAGGCGATGTGCGTGTGAAGAGACTCCGCCAGGTGGTTACCGCCGCCGCAGACGGTGCCATCGCAGCCGTCATGATTGAGAAGAGCCTGTCAAATTATGAATAAATTCTTTGCCCGGGGGCAGAGAAACCAATAGAAAAGTTCACAGGAGGAGAATAACATGTTAGAGCTGGATAAGACCACATTTGCACCGGAAGTACTTGAGCAGAAGGGTTATGTTTTCGTCGATTTCTACGGCGACGGCTGCGTTCCCTGCCAGGCGCTGATGCCATTCGTACACGCCCTTGCCGACAAGCATGAGGGCAGCCAGGTGAAGTTCTGCGCATTGAACACCACCAAGGCCCGCCGCGTTGCCATCGGCCAGAAGGTTCTCGGCCTCCCGGTAATGGCTATCTATAAGGATGGCGAGAAGATCGAAGAGCTGGTCAAGGACGATGCCACCGAAGAGAACATCCAGAAGATGGTGGAGAAGTATGTATAAATAACAGCACAATCGGGATTGGCGCGAAGCGCCTCTGTCCGGGGACAGCGAGAAATGCTGAGCAATTCGAGCTGTCAGTGCTGATATAATTTCTATCGGGTAAAAGGGCCCCCCCTTTACTAATAAAAAATTTTCAGGAAAGGAGTATCGTATGGCTATCTTAAAAGACAAAAAGGTAGTAATCATCGGTGACCGCGACGGTGTACCGGGACCGGCCATTCAGGCCTGTGTCGAGACCGCCGGCGGAGAGGTAGTCTTCTCATCCACCGAGTGCTTCGTTTGAACGAGCGCAGGCGCAATGGATCTGGAGAATCAGAAGAGAGTTAAGGAATTCGCTGAGAAGTATGGCGCAGAGAACGTAGTAGTTGTTCTCGGTGCTGCTGAGGGCGAGGCTGCAGGACTTGCAGCTGAGACCGTTACAGCGGGTGACCCGACTTTCGCAGGTCCGTTGACTGGGGTCCAGCTTGGACTCACGGTATATCATTGCTGCGAACCGGAAATGAAGGACGAATTTGATGCCGCCGTTTACGACGATCAGATCGGTATGATGGAGATGGTTCTCGATGTCGACGACATCATCGGCGAGATGAGCGCGATTCGCGACGAGTATTGTAAATATCTGTAAATGAACCAGTATCACTGCCGAAGGGTTACCCGACGGCAGTGATATTTGCAAATACCCTTTATAGAGAAAGCCTATACGATACGATATCAGGAGGAAATATTTATATGAACAGTGTCATTAAGGGCGCCAGCTATATTCTGGCTCATACCCCGGAGATGGTTATTCATAACGGTACCACACAGACCACCGAGCGGATCGTGAATCCGGAATCCGAATATCTGAAGGAGCTCGGTTCCCACCTTCGTTCCTATGAGGATGCCGTGAACTACTGGCCGAACCAGGTTTACATCGGCAATGCCACACCGGATGAGCTCTCCCAGGTAGAATTTCCGTATTATGACAAGGTCCGCGAGGGTGCGGAGCGCTACGGAAAATTTGGCGAGATCATGCCGGAGGAAGAGTTCCTGATTCTTGCACAGACCTGCGACGTGTTCGAGGTTTATTTCCTGGAGAAGGGCTTTGTCGCCGAGAATAAGCCGAAGCTGGCGGCAGATCCCATCATTTCCGAGGATATCCTGGCCCGGGTGCAGGAAGGCATCGAGCTCTCCGAGATTGAACATTTTGTAAACGAGGAGCACGCGGAAGGACTGTATCATGCAGGCAAGCTTGTGGGCTGCGTAAAAAGGGCTCACGATATCGATGTGAACCTCTCCGCAGAGGTCATGCATGAGAATATCATGAACAAGGCCACCAGCGTTCTGTCCATCCTTTACGGCGTACGGAATGCAGGCATCAGCAAGGATGATGTGCAGTATGTCATCGACTGCTCCGAGGAGGCCTGCGGTGATATGAATCAGCGCGGCGGCGGCAACTTCGCGAAGGCTGCTGCAGAGATTGCCGGCCTTAACTGTGCCACCGGTTCCGATGCCCGCGGCTTCTGCGCAGGTCCGTCCCATGCCATGATCGAGGCTGCCGCTCTCGTAAAGTCCGGCGCATTTAACTGCGTGATGGTTATCGGCGGCGGCTGCACCGCCAAGCTGGGCATGAACGGCAAGGATCATGTGAAGAAGGGGCTTCCGGCGCTGGAGGACTGCCTGGGCGGTTTTGCCATAGTCCTTGGTGAGAATGACGGCACAAACCCGGAGATCAACCTGGATATTCTCGGCAGACATACCGTAGGGACCGGCGCTGCACCGCAGAACGTTATCGGAAGCCTGGTTGCAGACCCGCTGGAGAGAGCAGGACTTAAGATCACCGATATCGACAAGTTCAGCCCGGAGATGCAGAACCCGGATATCACCAAGCCCGCCGGCGCCGGCGATGTGCCGCTGGCCAACTATAAGATGATTGCGGCTCTTGCCGTAAAGCGTGGTGAACTGGACAGAAAAGAGATCGCAAACTTTACCGTGGAGCACGGTCTGACCGGTTTTGCACCGACCCAGGGCCATATTCCTTCCGGCGTTCCCTACATCGGTTTTGCGAGAGAGGACATTCTTGCAGGCAAGATTAAGAATGCAATGATCATCGGCAAGGGAAGTCTTTTCCTGGGCAGAATGACCAATCTGTTTGACGGCGTTTCCTTTGTCATCCAGGGCAATACCGCGGCACAGGCTCAGGCAGCAGCCGGTGTATCCGAAGAGGAAGTCAAGGGTCTCATCGCAAAGGCACTGAAGGATTTTGCGGCATCCCTGATGGCAGAATAAGAAAGGGGGAAGCATCGTGGCAAAAGGAATCGAGAAGATGATTGCCGAGACCTTCCTCGCAATGGCAGAAGGACTGGAGACCGGCAGCTTCGGAAAGCGTCCGAAGATTGCCCTGACCGGCATGGGCAGCGAGCACGGGGAGGAGAACTCCATGGCTGCAGCTCTGATGGCGGCGAAGGACGGCATTGACGTGTACTACATCGGTACCCTGGAGAGAGAGGGTGTCACCACCGTGAAGGTGGCGGACGATGAAGAAGGCCATAAAAAGATGGAAGAGATGCTTAAGTCCGGCGAGATTGACGGCGCCGTGACCATGCATTTCCCCTTCCCCATCGGCGTTTCCACCGTCGGACGTTCCATCACTCCGGCGAGAGGGAAGGAGATGTATCTGGCCAATACGACCGGCACCTCCAGCACAGACCGGACCTGCGGCATGATTCGGAACGCAGTTTACGGCATCATTACCGCAAAGGCCTGCGGCAACCCGAATCCGACGGTCGGCATTCTGAATATCGATGGCGCCCGCCAGACAGAGAAGGCCCTGAAGAAGCTTCAGGAGAACGGCTATCCCATCACCTTTGCGGAATCTGCCCGGGCAGACGGCGGATGCGTAATGCGCGGCAATGACGTGCTCCAGGGCTCTGCGGACATCATGGTTATGGATTCCCTGACCGGCAACGTCATGAGCAAGATGCTGTCTTCCGCGGCTACCGGCGGAAGCTTTGAGGCTTCCGGCTACGGCTACGGTCCCGGCATCGGTGAAGGCTATGAACAGCTGGTTATGATTGTATCCCGCGCTTCCGGCGCACCGGTTATCGCGAACGCCATCCGGTTTGCGGCGGAGCTGGTCCGCGGAAAGGTCTTTGAGGTGGCAAAGAAGGAATTTGCCGCTGCCAATAAGGCAGGTCTGAAGGAACTTCTGGACGAGATCCAGAATTCCCAGAAGGCTGCCGCACCGGCGGAAGATGTGAAAGAACCGCCGAAGGAGATTGTCACCGCGGCTATCCCCGGCATCGAGGTTATGGATCTGGAGGATGCGGTAAAGTGCCTGTGGAAGATCGGCGTCTATGCGGAGAGCGGCATGGGATGCACGGGCCCGATTGTGCTGGTGTCGGATGCAAATCTGGCCAAGGCACAGGAGGAGCTGAAGAAAGCCGGTTATATCGGATAATAATGATACACAAAACCGCCGCTGCGGGAATATCCCGCGGCGGCAGAAGGAAGAGTGACTGCGATTGAATCTGAATCATATTGAGGCATTTGTAAAAATTGCAAATAACAAGAGTTTTTCCCGGACGGCCAAAGAGCTGTACCTTACGCAGCCCACAGTCAGCGCCAGCATCTCTTATCTGGAAAATGAACTCGGCACCCGCCTGTTCATCCGGACGACCAGAGGCGTGGAGCTGACGGAGGACGGAAAGAAGATATATCTCTATGCCCGTCAGATGCTGGAATCTGCGGAGGCTATCAAGTCGATCTGCAAGACAGGGATCTATGAATCCCAGTTCCAGCAGGTGGTGATTGCCTCATCGTCGATTCCGGCCCAGTATATTCTGCCGGAGATTCTCGGAGAGTTCCGGCGGCGTTATCCGGAAGTACAGATTAAGATCAATGAGACCGACAGCTTCGGCGTGGCGAATGAGATCATCAATCACACAGCGGATATCGGGTTCTGCGGAAGCAACCTGGAGCATAAGCTGTGCGAGTATACGCCGTTTTATTCCGACGAACTGGTGATTATTACGCCGAATGACGAAAGATATCAGAAGAAGAGCAGTGAAAAGAATATCCTGTGGATCTGCAGAGAACCGATGATTCTCCGGGAGGACGGTTCCGGTACCAGAAGCGAGGCTCTGAAAATGCTGAAAAGTGCCGGGATCAGCTATGAGGATCTGAATGTGACAGCCAGCATCAGTAACCCCGGTGCCATCATCCAGTCCGTAAAAAACGGCGTGGGAAT